>Ga0208899_1000121_pt1 | contig 46473 bp, 71 predicted proteins | sample VirMetDEL_Nov_24_FD_184518 | JGI IMG/M metagenome (GOLD analysis project Ga0208899, IMG submission 184518) | Aqueous microbial communities from the Delaware River and Bay under freshwater to marine salinity gradient to study organic matter... | ecosystem: Environmental > Aquatic > Marine >... | reverse complement strand
GCCAAAATATTGACAATGTTAACACCTTCACACAATCTTCATAAACCTAAGTTTGGCATAGTTTTTGTTGTCACGGCAAGAATCATGCCAAAATAGTCGAATTCGCTCAAAATCGCCTATCTATTTTATTGCATACTAGAGCAAGGGTATTTTTTGCGTCGATTCTGGGGCATTCTGGGGATCGATATATCCGTTATTGCAATATATCGGCCTGAATTGTGAAGAAATGATGAAGGATTTAATATTGTCAATATTTTGACCGATATTCGAGTTGTATTCAAATTACATCAACAAAATAGGCCAGACGGTCAAAAAATCATGGAAAATCAGACTTCAACCCGCATCAAAAAGGAATTGAACTCAGACCGATATATAAGGGGCGGACAATTCCCACGGATATTTTTCGCAGGCCTTAAGCAACGTACCGTGATAGAAGGCGGATCTACGAATTTTTGGTCTCACTGCGAATCAAAATGCAATACTCGCGGATATATTGTAGCGGATGGCAAAAATGGAGTGACCGTATCAAAAAGGGATTTTCGGAGCGGTTTGGATCTTGAATCTTTCTTAGCACCCTATATTGAACGTTGGCTGCAGAATGAAGAGTACCACGGGTTCGGCACGTGGGTATCGTTTGACGAAGAGTTAGTTTACATCGATCCTATAACTGCGGTTGATTTTCGGGTCACAGCTAGAACCTTAGCGAGCGAACGCGGAGAGACCTGTTTTAGGGACGTGGAAAATAAAACAGAATTGTACTTAAGTTAACTGGAACCCGTGCCGATACGTATTGTAGGATCGGTAATTAAACTCACAAAATAGGATCATATCATGTTTTACTTACTCATTTTAATAGCTGCAGTCCCCTTTTTGAATATCTTAGCACGAATTGTACTCAAGTAATTACCCTAATAAAACAGGCCAGACGGTCACAAAATAATGAACCTAAGTAAGCTTAAGACCCGCGTAAATTCGACTGAAGGTATGAAAAGGCGGATAGTCGCTTTTCACAACATGCATGTGACTCCAGATATCGCAACCGCTGGAAAAATTTGGTACTCAAATGCATACGCGAAGGCGCTGTATCTTTCTAAGTGTTACGCGATATCTCTTGACACTGCAGCCGGTGTATTGTCCGCCTTATCTCCAGCCGTTTCATGGACTGCGAATCAAGTTGATGCGGAGAACTTAATTAGAGCGTACGTCGAAGGAACCGATACAGATTCAGTAACCGTTTCAACATACGGCCCTAATAAACGCAAGGCGCTTGCTATCCTTACGGAGCATACCGAAGCTACAGAAGAGCGACGGTTTCCGGATATAAAGCGATTTTTCAAGCGTGACACTAAAACGCGTTCGTTCTTTTTGAATATAGTACAACCCCACGGTACAATAGCTGTAACCGTGGATAGGCATGCAATCGCTGTAGCGTTAGGCACAACGTCCCCAGACGCGTCAAAATTAAGCATAACGGCCAAAAGATACCGATCGATATCTGAAGCGTACCAACTCGCTAATAAGGCCTTAGGGTATCATGTACCGTGCGACCTGCAGGCCGTGGTATGGCTCGCGTACCGGTCACTCCACGTTGCACCCCACGTATACGCTGCAGAAGCACCTTTCTAATATAGACCGATACAATAGACCCGATACGTTGAACCCGTGTCGGGTTTATTTTTGCCCCGTCGCCAATGTTGTATATACAATAGTTGTATACACTTTCGTATGATGTGACAAGCAACTACCGTGCCAATTCACAATTCCTTCACAAACAAAGATCGTGCCAACTTCGCTCCAGCAAAAACCGTGCCAAGTTTCCACCCGCAAAGATCGTGCCAAATAAAATCGTGCCAAACTATTTCTCTTCACACAAAATTCATATGGGGGGTAGGGGGATGGGTGTGCGATACACCGACTTAGAGAATATGACCAATTTCTCCGGGTCGTGTAAACTTTTCTCCGAGTGGGGTAGGCTCGAATCGTCTGGAATATTTTGGTCAGTGACGGGTCGGCCTTTGCTCGTGTAAACGAAACTCCCAAGTGGCGTAGTCGTATTGTTCACTTGTTAAGGGAATAGTATGACCCGCGACAATTTAGACCACCTTCGACCAAGTGATGAATCCAATCTTACAAAAATGCGTCTGCTGCGGAATCGAACATGTCAACTATCCGACGTGTCGTGCCTGTGTGCAGTGCGTATGGGCCACCATCTATAAACGCATCTACGGAAAGAATGCCTAAATATACCGAGTTCGACCAAAAGCGCTGTTTCAGCATGTATATGGATGGATTTCCATTGACTGAGATATCAGCAACCACCGGCATCAGCCGGGTCACCCTTACTAAGTGGAAGAAAAGGGGACTCCCTGTGTATCTGTCAGGGGGAGTAACGTGGGATGATTTCCGTGAGCGTCATAACGCCGACATCCAGCAGAAGGCAATCGTCAAGCGGAGCGTCCAAGTTCAAAAGTCCAGCCTAGATTTCCTTGAGCAGACCAAGAACGACGTTCAGTCACTCTTCGAGAATCTGAAGACGGAGCTAATCCAGAACGGGGCGGACAAGTTGTCCTATGGGGACATCGAAAAACTATTGAATATTTTCATCCGTCTCGACAATCAGGGTGCAGAGAAAATACTATGGCAGCAGAATGAGCTACGCAAAATGTTCGCTGTAGTTCTTCATCGGGTCAAAGACGAACGAGTCGTGCTGCAAATTAGAAATGACTTGATCGGAATAGCAGCAGCAGAACAGCAAAAGATGGGTGACATGCCGGGTAAGGAATTCCTACCTACTCCTGTAGATATGGTAGTTGTAGACGAAGAGACACTGAATTCGTTGGAGTCTCAAACTGACGTTAAGTAACTACGCTAACGACCTTCCCTGACATCCCCCATCATCCCCGAATCCCTTTCACCCCCTACCCCCTATAACCCTTTACCCCTTCTTCCCCCTTCAAGTTTCATTACGATCTGAACTTCACAGTATCTTCATAGTTTAGCCTAGACTAACTTTTCCATGGCCCACGATATAGCTTCCTTATTTGACGATGTAACGCAAGGCGCGAGAGTAGAAATACGCGACCCTTTGCTAGACCCCTACGGAAATACGTCCAAGGCAACAAAGAGCCAGCGTGAAGCGTGGGATTTCTTCCACGAGAATTTGGGCAAAACCTATATAGACAAGAATGGCGAGCAGCACATCATCGCTCCCCGAATCGGTATGGTCGGAGCGAAGGGTAGTTCCAAGACGCACTTGGGCGGATGTGTCGGCGCACACATGATCCAAGCCTATCCCGGCAGTGTGGGCTGTCTGATGTCGAACTCGTACCAGCAGGCGAAGGACAACGGTGGCCCGATCCTGATCAAGATCATTGAGCAGCTAGGATACAGCATAGAGTTCTACACCCAGAAGAAGGTCGGCTCCCGGTCGTTCACCAACTTCTACATGATAACCTTAGCGCCCGGCGTTTACTCATTCGTATTGGTTCGGTCGTTCGACGCTATCAGCCGAATAGAAGGGGCCGAGATTGACTGGGGCTGGGGCGAAGAAATTCAGGATGCGGACAAGGCAGCGTTTGTTGTCTTCACGTCTCGTATCCGTGGCCAAGGAAGCCCGAACGTGATCTGCTCATTTGGCATGCCTGAGCCAGCGACCCACTGGCAGTATAAGATGCTACCGAATCTTGGGTTCCAGTTGGCAGACGAGTACACCGGTCCGCAGGAAGTAGAGCTACCGGACGGGGGCATGTCGGTCCGAGTCGGCAAGCTGTGGGAACCGAGCGTATTCGAGAACAAGCAGAACGTCGGCGCACAGTACATCCAGACCCTACTGGACTCCTACTCTAAGGAAGATGCAGATCGCTACGTATACGGCAAGCGTGGAGCGACACGCGGGGACAGGGTGTTCTACTCCTACCGGGATGATCTCCACCGCCGGGGAAACATGTCGAAACTGTTATGCGAGTACGAACCGCAGACCAAACTGATCTTCGCCTATGACTTCAACGTCTACCCGATGAGTTGCGGAGTATTTCAGCCGAAACTATGGAACGACAAATGGGACGATCTGATTCTGGACCCAAAGCTAGGATGGATGAACCCCGTAGACGGGGTATCGTATGACAGCCCGGAAGATTACTGCCCACCGAACAGAACGGTCTTCGCTCAGGTGGACGAGCTAGAAGTTTACCCCGATAATCCAGAAGGCGGGATGACTAGGGGTATGGTTCTGCAATTAGAGAAACGATATGTCGATCATGCTGCGCCTGTAGTGGTCGTGGGTGATGCGTCGGGTAATCAGAGACGCTCTTCATCCGAAACGACAGACTGGCTGATCATCGCACAGTCTATGAAGAACTACAGACAGCCAATAGTGATCCGTGGGCTGATTGCAAACAACGATTTGAAGACTGGCAGGACCAAGTACAGCAATCCTAGCCAGAGAGACGCGCTAATGAATGCCAATCGTATGCTTTTGGACGCAAATGGTAGCGTAAATGTATGTTTTCTGCCCGAAAGTAAGCTAGAGTCAGGGGGAATAGCTAGTGCTGTAACGGCTTTAGGCTTCACTGCCGACGGTGGCTTTGACACAAGATTGGAGAGAAAAATGGACCGGGATATCCCAAGATCGCATTTCGCGGATATCTACAAGTATTTCGCGTGGTATGCTATGCCACCTAACTCATGGACAGGAAAAGAGCATAAATTGGACCGGCATATAGCCAAAGGGCCAAGGAAGCAAACCGCCAGAATGGAGTCGAGCCGTTCGGGTTGGATTAACTAAACCAGACAAACTGCGTACAATGCAACTATCACTAAGTCGGATGTTCGTGGCAGTACAGCCACTCATCGTAAGGAGCGACGAAAATATGACTGAAACTGAGAAAATGAAGCTAGAGTGCGCCTGCAAAATGCTGGAGCAACTGCTTATAGTAGAACTGAAGAAGAAAGAGAAGTCTCGGATGTCCGAAACCGAAATGGTGGACTACGTGGCAGGCATAGTGAATGAGCTATTCGACACCATTACTACCCCGTGACAATCGTGAACCCTAATGATTCTCCGACTGCCCTAGCGATAGCCCTGATGTCTGCGCGGGAGAGATAAAGGAAGTGCCGAATCTTAGTTCCGCGCTTTGTCCTTATTCCCTGATCGTTATGGTACTCCGCAATCCTGCGGTGCCTACTTGTGGCAAACGCCATACCGATATTCAACTCCGTCTTAGTGAAGGAACCCCGGCCTGTCATACCTTCCAGCATACCGGTGGAGCCACGAGACTGCGTTAGAGTTACCGGGGCCTGCCGACCCTGCTTCTTGGCATAGCTTGGCTCATAATTCTGAACGCCTGCTCCCCTACTTTTCTGTGGGTGGAACCGTCCGCTCAGAGTCCTTTCCCTGATCCTTGTCTCCGCCATTCTCGCTGCCATCATCGCCGTTTTCCGCTTCTTCCCTTCCGGCAGCAGACTGCTGTTCATCGTCCAAACTATTTTCGCGCTCATCGTTCATCTTCTGGATGTTGGTCATTGGGACTAATTTGCCATGGAACAGAACCATCTGCCCTTCTTCGGCGTGTGGGATTCCAAGCTGATCGTGGATCTCATCGACCGCGACCGGCACACCAGCATTGGATAGATCCGTGAAGATCCGTACCTTCTCACTATTGTCTCCGGGCTTGGCTACAATCGGCTTCGTTAACGGGATGAGACGCTTCACGTAGTCATCTCCGTAATTGACAGCTAGTACCGCATGGTTGAATGCGTCGAAACCCTTCCGGACAACTTCAGCTATGTGGGCAACGATTTCCAAGCGGACACCGTTGAGTACCTGAAGCTGCGCCCGGCTACCTTGGGCTGCGTCCTTATTCATACCGGACTGCCCGGTCATGGCCGTAGCGATTTCGTCGTTTGCTACCTTGATAAGGTCGGAGAACGTAGTGATGTTGCCGGAGTTCGTTGACTCTAGCAACTGGATGTCGGCTCCCTGTGGGAACATGCCCCATTTATTTCGACCAATCGTATCTAGGAAAGATTTCAATTCCGCCCGGTCAGAAGAAGTGGCTTCCGGAGCGTACCGACCGACTCGTGTCGGCTGTCCGTACCCTTCAACGTATTCGATCCACCAAAGCTGCGCGTACATCTTGGTGATCCACCAGCCTAGCACCCGGCGCAATGCACCAAGCGTATCGTACCGGCCACGAAGCCCGGTCCCGTCTTCTACAAGGAACGCTTTACGTTTGTCGATTTCTTTGAAGTATATCCCGGTTGGCTTCTCCATCGTGATCATGTAGAGTTCGCCCCAGTTAGGGTCGTTCGTCAGCATGTTCATCTTAAGGGACTGACCCGGAATTCTCCTTGGCTGCTCTGGCAGAGCAAGTTTCTGTCCACGCGGATAATCGTGAATTTTGTACTTCATCTGGAAAGGGACGCAACCGATCTCGTATGCGTTCACCAAATCCCCGACGAAAGCGTGGGTATCAATATTGTTATACGCTTCGATACACGTATTTCTGTAGTCTTCGGCTAGAGCCACTTCGCGAGCAGATGTAGTTGGCGCTCGCATAGTCTTCAACGGCAACCCAGACACCGTGGCCTTCATACTTCCCGATATTCCACCAATTCTAGAGTCGGACACTAACATTTTCTCGTAAAGCTCGTATAGTCTCGTCAGGTCTCCGCTTGCAGCAGCACTTCTTATGGAATCTAGCTCAGTTGGGGATATCTCGGATGGTATGATACCTAGCCGATCACTATAACCAGTCTGTCTTGCTATGAAATTGCCGAAGTCTCTGGGTAAGGCTGGAACTTCTGACGGTGCAAACCGTCCAATGGTCTTTGCCATGATAGAAAATCTCTTTTAGGTTAAAATTATGCCAGTATACACAGTAACTGCCGACATCTATAACGTTGTTTCATCGAAAGTTGTTGCGGAGCTTACGGATGACACTGCGGGAGTCACCGTTGACACCGATATTATCGACTCTGCGCTAGAACGTGCCGAGTCCGTGGTGGACTCATACGTTGGAAAGGTCTATACTGTTCCACTGTCCACACCAGTTTTAGCTTCCGTTGAACATGCAGTAGTAACGCTTGCAGCCTGCTACCTGTACCGCCGGAGACCCGGAGCCACTCCTGACGAAGTAAAAGAAGCATGCGAACGCACCGTAGAATGGTTGGAAAAGGTTGCAGCCGGGACGATTGAGCTTGCGGATGAAACCCCAGCGACGGATGCAGCGGACGAAGGAAACGACACAGAGACCTTTAGCAAAATGGTATTTTAGATGAGCGAATCTACTGGAGTTACGTCACATCGCGGTATTCCTTCTGGTATTGTCGGCGTTGTTGAAAGCGTACTGACTACACATATGGCTGCGGTCGGAATACTAGACAGCCAGAACTACAAACTGAAGCATTATGCTGGGGAATTCCTAGCGGAAGACAACCTTAACAGGCTGGTGGCAGACGTTTCTCAATTCTCCTATGTTATGTGGGACGTTGAGATGATTGACGAGACAGGCGAAAACTCTGATCTTACGATGGCGGAAGACACTTTCAGCCTAATTCTTTTTTGCTGTGTGAGTAATCGTTTTAGCGAATCTTCTCAATGGTCATCGTCGTATGATCTCGCTTGGGATGTCAGACGCGCCTTTCAGGGTGTATCGTTTGATAATGTCGCAGACATTCACAGCAATGGATATTTCACCCCACTCTCTATTGAGCGGGAACTTCACGTACCGGGCATGAGCGTTCACACATTCAGAATGGATGCAACGATAGTTCACGATGTCAACGGCGTAACACCTTAACACTCTAAAACGAAAATAAAGTTATGAGCGATTACGGAACAACTCTAGGCCGAGCAGGTCTTGCATACGGCCCCGGCCATTCTCCAGTTGTGGTAGTACCACACGCATCAAACCCGATATCTACGGACGGAAACGGCGAAGCACTCGTTGCTCGCGGTATCTACGTTGGCGTTACTGGAGATATAACGGGGGTCGTGCTAGGCAATGATACTGCCGTTCTCTTTAAGGCAGTTCCAGTAGGAATTCTTAACGTTGCGTTCACGCACGTCGAAGTCGTGGGAACTACGGCTACTAATATGGTCGCACTATACTAGGAGACGATCATGTTTTTTGGATTAAGTAACCACTACGGCCAGACGAAAGGCGGTGGTGAAGTTGTCGCTGACGTAGCTACCGGTATTTGGTGGGCATCGCAAACCGCATCGCTCTATAAATACGATACTACTACGGGAGCGGAATGGGTAATGGCGACGATCTCTGCATCTGCGGATATCGTTACGATACTCCACGACAAGGCGAACTCTCGCTTACTTCTATTGGATATTATAGGAAATCGGGTAGTTCAGGTTGACGAAGATGGAACTAATGAAGTAGATGTATTAACTTCAGCGGATATTACTTCAGTATCAACCGGGAACTGGATGACAATCGACGCAGATAATGATAAGTTCTTTATATCATGTTCTGAAGGTCTGGTATCGTTTACACTCTCGACATTCGCGGACAAGAATGTCATGGTGACTGATGTATCAATCCCCAGTATATCCGGGATGGATTGGGATCCAATAACAGAGAAGGTTTATTTCTGTGTCGGCTCGCCCGGTGGACTGTATAGCATAAATGCAGACGGAACTAGCGTTTCTGCGAAACTAGGAACAGCAACACCGACGCACGATCTATGTGTCGCGGACGGATCTGTTTTCTATGCGAAAAATACAGACAAGGTTTATCGCGCTGACCTTGATGGCACAAATGCTGTTACTTGGCTAGATGCTGGTATCGGTGACGTAAATCACATCAACCGCACTGAAGATGGCAATATAACATTTGGTCAGGAAGGTGGCTCTGGGGTCATTGAAGGAGTCTGGATTGCAGATCCTACAGACACGCCAACAAGCACCCATGCTGCTGCTGCTGATTATCCGTTCGATATGGGTACTGGCGCTAGAACCTGTTCGGCGGTTGAGTACACTCCCGCTATTACACCAACTGCGACCGGACAAGTAGATGGATTCTTCTTCGTCAAAGTAGACGATACCCTTAACTATTTCAGTAAGCGTTTGGGTCGTGCCTATCAAATAAGTAATCAGATTGGAGATTCATCTAGTGCTGACTTCTTCGATATTAAATATGATCAGACGCGAGACAAGCTGATCTTGTTGGCATCAGTTCAAAATGATGTTTGGACTTGTGACCGAGATGGTAGCAATGCCGTTAACGTATTAACGACAGCCGATTTCGGAACCTTTTCTACTGCAAATTCTGCATGTCTTGATACCGTGAATGACAGGCTGGTATTTACCTGTAGTGAAGGTAGCGTAGCTTTCGACATGGCCACATGGTCAACAAAAACTACACTTATAACAAGCGCGACACTTGCGAACCAGTATGCAATCGCGTATGACGAAACCAATGACAGGTACTACGTTTCAAACAACGTGAATGATCTATGGTACTGTGATTCGGATGGAACCAATCAAGTTGATGCTTCGAATGATCTACAGGGAGCCTATGCTCTAGCGATTGACAATGGAACCGGTCAGATATACGGATCCAAAGATCAAGATCTTCTTTATGTAGCCGATCTACCTGCTGGGAACAATAACGCAACGTACTTGGATCTCGGATCTGGCGATATAACGTCACTGGAAATCGACGAAGCCGGTGGTTTGATATGGGCGTTTAATACGTCTGATGTAGATGCTAGAGACGGTATCTATGAGATTGATATCAGCGAGCAGCCAACTAGCACCCATGCCCAAGCCGTTGACTATCAAATTCTGACAAGCGTAACATCGAACTTCGGATTCTGCGCTTACTTCGTTCAGTAAAACTTTTTCACACTTAATCTCGTAAGAGCTTACCTATGAAACATCAAAACGTTATAAACTTTCTGTCTGGGTCTATGTGGCTTTCTACTGAAGCCCAGATGGACGCTATACGCTCGGTTACGGAATCAGTGTTGAATGGCAATAACGCAGAACTTCGTACGGAGTTTATGGGTGCCCGTATTAAAGCTGAAACTCCAGCTACCGGATCAGACCTATACGATAGTGCCGGGGTTGTCATCTCAGGCTCTACAGCAGTCGTTCCACTCCACGGCGCGATAGCTCCAAAGGTGAATGCGATGTCTGCAATGTCTGGCGGAACAAGTGCGGAACTATTTGCAACAACAATCAAAGCCCTGACGAAAGACCCCGCAGTGAAAACGATCCTTCTGGACGTTGACTCTGGCGGTGGAAATGTCCACGGCATTCAGGCTGCTGCTAATGCAGTTCTGGCTGCCCGGAAGACGAAGCGGGTATTCACGCTGGCCAACTACGATATGTGCAGTGCTGCATATTGGATCGGTAGCGCAGCGGAAAAAGTCTTCGTGACCCCAACTTCAAACGTCGGTAGTATCGGCGTGTTGTCTGTACTCCAGTTCAACAGCGAAGAAGATCAGAAGCGTGTGGAGATAATTCGAAGCGCCCCTAACAAGGCTGCTGTGAATCCACATGAACCTTTGACAGATGAAGCTCGTAAGAAGTTGCAATCCGACATTGATCGGATGCATACTACTTTCGTAGAAGCAATCTCATTAAACAGAAATATCTCAATGGACAAAGCAAACGAATTGGCCGACGGTTCAGTAGAAATGGGAGAAGCAGCAGTTGAAGCTGGTCTCGCAGACGCTACCGTAGAAGGGCTTGATGACGTTCTTGCACAGATTGATGCTATGGAAAACATGGAAGGTCGTATCGACGTTCTGCGTGAATCATACATCACTGCTACAGAAGAAGTCAAAGTCTTGGCTGCTGAAATTGTTGACTATGAGACACGTCTAGATGAAGCACAGGCAACCATCGCCGGTCTTGAAACAGTAATGGCAAATCAGGAAGCTGATAATGCCAAGGCTGAATTCGAAGCTGTCCTTGATGCAGGTATTCAATCTGGTCGTATTCCAGCCGGTCTCCGGGCCGAATGGATTGCAGATTTCGATGCGGGTTCCGTATCAACTTCTGCTTTCTCTCGCATGGTTAGCAACATTTCTGAAGGTACAGCCGTACCATCGGATTCTTTAACACCTGACGTAGAAGCAAGCACTCCTGATCCGCTCAAGCCGAGCAACGATCTTGAACGCGGTCTTTTCGCGCAGTTCGGTCTCGCTACCGAGTAATTCATTACCCTTACCAAGAAAACTAAAAGGCAACTACTATGGCTGCTACAGCAGTTTCAAGAGTCGGTAACTTGATCAAGTCTCAACCATACGGATACGAAGTAGCCGTGCAGTTGGAAGATTCAAGTGCTGCTTCTATAATTCCTGCATTCACTCTCATCGGCGTTAAACCTGACGGTTACGGCGAGATTGCTGCTGGAAATATCGCATACACGTTCGTTGGAGTCGCTACTAGCGAAACTGACGTATCCGGCGACACTGCGGATGGTGACACTACGATTAACGTTAGACAAGATTGCGTTGTCAAACTCGTTACGGCTGGTCTCACAATCGCAAACGTTGGAGATCCTGTCTTTATCTCTGATAATCAGACAGTAACTGTTACGGATCCTGCGGACTCAACTCCCCAGATCGGTCACATCACTGAATTCGTAAGCGCGACCGAATCATGGGTCAAGCTCTCTTCTCCAGTTGATATTACCGTAGCGTAATTCCTTCCCACCCTTTAGATAGATAAATAAAATCATGTCTACAGCTAATCAAGTAACTCTAGATGCTGCTAACAAAGTCTTTAAGGCTGCGTTCGCTGAAGAGTTATCAAAGCGTGGCGAAGGTGAAATCATCGACGCTGCTGCAATGAAAACCCGTTCAAAATCTAAGGTCGTAGAATACGACTGGTTGAATGCGTTTGACGAACTCAGAGAATGGGTCGGAGAACGTGAGATTGCGAACATGGCGGTTGAGTCTCACACAATCGCTTCAGTCAAGTACGAATCTTCGATGGTCGTTGATCGTGTTGACGTTGAGTCAGACAGCTTAGGTCTTTATGGACCGAAAGTTGGTTCAATGGTTGAAGGTTATTTCCGCAAACGTAGAAGCCTTATGGCTGACTTGTTCACCAACGGTGCTACCGCTGGCAATACAAGCTACGACGGTGTAACGTTCTTCAACGCTTCACATCCTTCGGATGGAAACGGCGCAGTTCAGTCTAACCTTTCTACGTCTACGGCGTTGACTGGTGCTAACTTCGACGTTGTTCGTCTTGCTATGGAAACGCTTGTTGATCATCGGGGCAACCCAATGGACATCCAGCCAGATACGCTTGTTATTTCTCCTGCGCTTCGTGCAACGGCTCGGAATATCTTCGGAATGGCTACGGACTTCGGCAACTCCAACGCTGGCGATAACCCGTACTTCGGTGCTGTGAAAGTAATCGTTGAGCCTTATCTATCAGGTACCACATGGTATCTATTGGATACGTCTAAAGCTCTCAAGCCGTTCATCCTTCAGGATGCTGATGATCTCGAACTCTCTACGCTGAACAGCGCTCAGGACGAATTCGTTATCATGAACGATGCGTTCTTCTACGGAACACGTAGTCGCTTTGGAATGGGATACGGTCTCTGGCAGTTAGCTCATCGCTGCGAAGCGTAAGTAATTTGGTAACGGGGGCTTCGGCCCCCTTACCTTCACCTTTTAACCCTACGTTTTATCATGGCTATTACACTTGCAAAAACAGTTGTTAATGTGCTTGCTAGGGGCGGTGGTGCTTTCGTTTCCGATGATGACGGGGTAACTTACTACGACATGGGTCGTGTTAAGAATCTCGAACTCAAAGGAGAAGCGGTAACGACTGAGAAAGATACGGCAGGTCGCGAGCTTCAGCTTGCGTTTGACGTAACCCTTACTGGAGTTATGACTCAAAGTTCCGACACGGAGATCCTGAATATTCAGGAGCTTCAGGCGCTTGCTACAAACGGACTGTGGATGAAATTCACGACAGCGTTCACTAATGCAGCCGGTGCTGGTGCAGCTACTGGATACCTGTTCAAGAATGTTCTTCCTGCGTTCAGTTTGGATATCAAATTCGATAACACAGAATCTGGAATATCTTTCGTGGCCATGGGCCGTGTAAGTGTCGATGATTTCTCTGATCTCGGAAGCACCCAGACTCTTACCTTTGACGGTTAAGATCTAGCAGCTATCAACTCTAAGGGCCGGTCGGTTATTCGGCTGGCCCTTTTTTATTGGACCTACATTATGGCAGCAATAACACATTCGCAATTCACAAGCTACCTGCCTTCAGTTAAGCTGACTGTAGACACGACCGACTACACTATTCCTATATGGAACCTAACCCTTACGCTTGTTCCTTGGTCCGGGATAGGCACCCCACATCAGACCATGGCCGACGGGACGGTGCGACAGAAGGTCGAAGGGTGGCACATTCGGGTTGAATTTCAGTCTACATTCTCGCACAGCACCCTGACGGACGATCAATGTACCGCAACATCAGCAATTCTAGCAGCGTATGACTATGGGTCCGTAATCGTTGACTTTGACCCAATCGACCACGTAGGGAAGAGACTACTTACCCTTGTAATTGAAGACGGAGACGGAATGGGCGGAGCGCAGTTTATAGGGCGCGTTCGACAGAAGGAATTCAGCGTTACAATGATAACGGAAACACCATTAGCGACCGGGGCGATTCCAAGCTGGTTCGCTGGAGACACAGTTTAGACTATGGGCTACACAGGATTTCTAAAGAACGTCACCCTTTACGACGGGACCACAACATACACGATCCCGATCTGGAACCTGAAGATAAAGCAGGCTCCTTGGCATTCGTCAGGGCAGATGATGGTGCAATACTTTCACGGGAAGCATTCTACGCGGATTCAGGGATTCGAGACCACGGCGGAATTCGAAATGGTCTTCAGCGGTGCGGACGGTGAGAACGATCAGTTATGGTCCGCTCTCCTGAACGACATAGCGGAAGACGTTGAATGGGTTATTGATTTCGATCCAGATGATGATCCCGGAGTTCGTGTGGGGACCTTTGTCCTTGCAGACTCGGCGAAAACTCATCAGGCGCTGATAGCCGGTAAGATACGGGGTCGGTCAACTGCGACTAAGTGGATAAGTACGGCCAAAGCGGAGAGTACGAGATGGTGGTACACCTGTGCATCGGATCCTGATCCATTTTTCGATGCGATTGATCTTCTAAATTATACTCAATCAAGCATAACCCGCTCTGGCGCGAATCTGACGAGTTGGGAGAATAAGGGTACGCTTGGTGCAGACGGAGACCTTCAAAACACTGGGCCATACATAACTACTGACGGGCTTCCTTCCGATATAAACCTTGATGCTGCTTCTGGTGATTACGTTGTTAGTATTACGACCGACGAAGAATCCGTAGCGTCAACAAACTCTACGGGCGATGGCATAACTGGATTGAATACAGCCATTGGCGGTACTGATTCACTTTTTGAGATTATGTGCATTGCTAAGGTGGCAGCAGGTAATGCGTCTGGCCCTATATTTAGTTGGGGAGACAGCTCGGCAGGAAGTGCTGGTTTATACATATCTCATGGTAACGGACCGGCTTGGCAGATGTTCGGCGGAAGCGATTTTACATCGCCCTTGCAAGCATGGGATGATGGAGCTTGGCACGTTTATAGATGGCGAGCGGACTTGAGTGCAGACTATATACTTAGTGAGATTGACGGGGTGCTGGTCCGCACAAACAATACAAGAACGGGTGGCTCTCCTTATTTTGACAGGGCGCTTGGTATGTTTCATAACCGGGCATCTACTACGTACGTTGGAGCGAATATTGCGCTTCTTAAAGTTACAGACGGTCACTATTCTGCGGTACGAAATAGAGAGCTTTTGAAGCTGGCAGCTACTAAATTCAACATAGCAATCCCGGCTGACGGAGAAGCCACTGGACTAATGACAGCAGTTGGTAATTATTCGACAGCTTTGCGCTGGTTCCCGTTTGGCTTGGGTGCATACAGCAACGGCAAGCTCAGTCAGACCTTGTGGAAAAGCACGAATATGTGGCATTCTTGGATTGATAGGCCGACTCAGCAAGTGTACGGAACAACGAATACGGCATCTCAGCAACTAATAAAATGGGACGTTGACGGGCTGAACCGAGTAGTTCTATCTAATTCTGGTGGTGGGCAAACACCCACTTACAATGGCGCATCCGCCACGGCGATTGATTTGGTTAATGAAATTGCGGTTGTCGCTACGGATACCAATGGCGCAGCATTCGAATCTCATAGTACGGATGTTGCAAACAAACTTGATCCGTGGACTACGGTTCTTGCGTCCGGAACATATGAAACGTACGGTACGCTACTTTACCACGCTACAGATCAGCTTCTATACTTCATTGACTCGTTAGCAGCCACACCTTCGCTAAGGACAATGACAACGGCAGGGGCAAGCGACACCAAGGTTGCCGATCTTACTGCGGGTAAGCAATACGAGTACATGCGGTTAGATGCAGCAAATAATGACCTGTACTTCAGCAACATCACAGACGGAACGATTGATAAATATGATCTGGATACAGATACCCTTTCTCCGGCGTGGCACACGGCTGCCGGTGGGACTCCATATGGTGTGGATGTCTACGGCGATAAAGTATGGTATATTCAGGACACAGACTGGAAAGTTTACGAAGTGGACATGGCCACTCCCGGAACGAAGACGGAGATGCAAGACGTGGGTGCGAGTTTGAGTCCGACATTTGTAACTGGCATAACTGTTAATGTATTCGACAGTACACTAACAACTTAGAAATAGAAACCTTTCGCACTACAATAGCGTAATAGACCCGTTAACCTTAACTATCAAAACTGACCAAAATGATACCATTAGCAGGATCGACATTCGTAATACAGGGACAAGGGTACGAGCTTGTTCCCTGCTCGCAATACTACTTTGACCGCTTGAATAATCAGGGTGCTATAGCAGCAGAATCTTTAGAGAATGGTAAGATTGACACGTTTGAATACTGGGATATACTTCTGAAGCTCATAACAAACGACGAGCCAAAGTGGGATGTCCGGGCAAAAGATTTTGATGGTCGGGAAGCCGAGAATGGGATACTGGCTTTTCTACCGCCTTCGATGCAAGCAAAAGTGTTGCTGATAGGATTTCAGTCATCTTAAGATCGGCTGATACCTTTCAGGATGCACCGAAGGGTGAGTATCCGCCGTGGGCAAAACACATGTCTGCGGAGATTGATGAGCAAGCTGATCCTTGGCTTGCTGTAGCGTGGAGCCTGTCTAACGATAACGCTCTTGACGCTATAAAGATTATTAGAGAAGTACCCATACATCAGATGATGTTGTTTTATGGTATGAGAGCATACTCAAACAGCTTCGTCGCAGATCTAGACGATTAGATGGCAAAGCAGAGCGGTTCGGAGAAGCTAAAGGCACAATTAGGCTTACAGCTTACCGGTATAAAGGAAGAGTTTGCAAAACTCAAGCCGTATGTCGAACAGCTAGGCGCAGTGTTGCCACACGCCATTCGGGACGGGCTTAAGGATACTGAAAAAGACATCCTGAAGATGGGGGCGTTGCTTGACGAAGCCACCACGATGGAAGGGCTGGAAACTGCTCGTGTCGCGATGGGCGGGTTAGCCGATCAAGCTGCAAAGGTCTCTAAGGAAATTGCCAAAAGCGCAGGTAAACGCAATCAGTTCGTAAACGCTGCGGAAGTCAATAAGGGAACCGAATCCCTAAAGAGACTCGGACAAGAGTTAAAGAATACGCAGAAGCAGACCCAGCGTACATCGCTTGCGTCTCAAAATATGCTCCGCGTGATTCAGGACAGTCCGTTCGGCATGCTCGGAATGGCGAACAATATCCAGATGCTTGGTGAAGATATCTCTAGGGGTCTGGCTAAAGGTACGTCTGCTGCCGACACATTGAAGGCGGGACTGAAGAATCTGATCATGGGGCCGATGGCCATTGCTGGCGTTATCGCAGTCGGAACTCTGATTATTCAGAAATGGGACAAAATCCAACAAGCGGGAATCGCTCTCCGGGATATGCTTGATGGTGTCGTTGAATCTCAGCGAGCGTTCAATCAGGCCGTTAATGAATTCGAAGGATCGGAATCGTTTAAGAAGTTCGTAGATTCTTTGAACAATGAAGATGCACGGTCAGCTAGAGAAGCGGTTGACGAGCAGATCAACGCTCTGGTTAAGCTGAACCCGGAACTGATGAAGCTGGACCCGGAAAAGATTAAACGACAAGGTAACGCTCTAGATCTTCTGTTCTCTGTTATGGGACAGTCCGGTATTAAAGGTTCCGTGGTTGCCGGTGGAGCAGAAGGGGCGATGGTTAATCAGTTCCTGCATCTCCGTGAACGTCAGCGCATGCTGAACGATAAGATTCAGGCTGATGTCCGGGAAGATGGTCGGAAAAAGGCCCATAATATAGAACTCGAAGACGATAAGGAAGCAAAGAAATTAGAAGAATCAGCAGCTAAGAAGCTACAGAAAGAACTGGATCTGCTGGAGAAACTAGCCAAGCAGAGACAAGAAGCAGAGCAAAAATACGCAGACAAACGAATTGCAGACGGACAGAGAGAGCTTGAACGATTTCTTGATCAGGGCGAAGATGATCTTCAGGTAATGATTCGGGAAGACGCTCGACGCATTAGAGAACGTGCTAAAGCAATGTCCGAAGCTATGAAAAGCGTTCGTCAGGGCATAAGGATGGGGGATCTTTCGGCAAACGCTATTGGGGCCGGTATGGCTGGCGGTGCTGCTTTCGGTTCTGGTCACGGAGCAAGAATGGCCTATGAAGATCAGAAGGCATCGAACAAGCAGGCAGCGCTACAAGCGAAAATAGACGCTAGGGGCGCAGCGCGTGGGGAGCTAGAAGCTTTGAAAGTGGGCGCATCAGACGCGGAGAAGGCAGAGCTTCAGTTAACGATCAACGAGATCATAGCACAGGAAGAAGCACTTGGTGCTGCTCAGGTTGCTGCGGTCGAAGACGCTGAACGCAAGAAGGCTGCTATCCGTGAACAGTACAGAAAGCAGGAAGTTGCTGCTATTGGAGCGTTCGCAGGTTCGATGGGCGATATCTTCGGTGGCATGAGTACCTTGATGGAGAAGGAAGGCAAAGATGGAATGCAGAAGAATAAAGCGATGCTGAAGGCCCAAGCGTGGGCGCAGGCAATATCGGCTTCGGTTTCCATATTCAATCAGGTTGCTTCGACTCCCGGTCTCGGTCCCTTTTCTCTGGCAGCAGCCGGGGCTGCAATGGCATCGACAATGGTGACGTTGGGGGCGCAGATCAAGAAGATCGACAACCCCGGTAATGGCTCCGGCTCTAGTGGTGGGGCTGCAATCACAGGCGGTCACTACTCCGCGCTCAATTCCAGAGCAGGGGCAATGAGAGCTAATCAGTATCAGAAGGCGGAAGATAGGCGGAATGCTGCTGGCGCACAAGGGGCAACGGCTACGCAATCCAACACGGAAACGTTATTAAGCAACATTAACGATGGAATCCGTACACAACAGGTAGTTATAGACCAATCAACAATCGCTACGGTGACTAGGGACGGAAACTCGACCAATCAACGGCGCGTACAGACTTCGGCTTAAATAAATGGCACTCTTACCCCCTGACGTTCGTGTTCGGATCTACCAACTAGAAGAGAACGGTGGTGGAACCGACCTTCAGAAGAAAGTGTCTCCGGCTCAAGTGGAGTACACTACTGGTGGTGCGTCTAACGGTTTCTATCTTATCAGTATGTCTGATGTAACTGAGACGCTAGAGATTGATAATGGCGTTTATATGATAGACAGCGTTAGCTTGACCATTGATGGATTAAGCGCAACGTTTTTCTCGTCCTATGATGACCCAATCAATGAGCCGTTCGTCTGTGAGATCTACGACAATAATGACCTTGAAGTAATATTCCATGGGCCTATTGATAGGAAGTCTATCAAGTACGACGCTAGGTCCACTCAGCATACGTTCGATATCCTTTCATGGACCTATGTTCTAGAGCAGACAACCGCTGCTTCCCGAACGGTCTACGAAACGAAGATGACAAAGGCGTATGAATCTACTGGGGCATTGTTTGCTCAGACCAAGCTGACGATACCCGGAACGTCGGATGATGGAGAAGATATGTCTGCTGGCAATATCGTTGTCGGCGACTGTGCTGTTTTCTCTTCCACCTATGGAGAGTATCGTGGGGTTATCACTGAGATCATATCAGCAAACTCCACAACTATAGAACTTGGTATACTGGGCGAACCGAATGCAACACCGCTATTTGACTTCACCGTAACTGCTGGGAATTGCTCTTTGTATGCTGAACCTTCATGGGATAGGCTAAAGGCAGTTGTGCTTGACGCAACATTCCGGGGCGTTTGTGAAGAACTAGAAACCGCATTCCTTGAAGACGGGCCTGAATTCTCTCGGTCTAATCAGTTTTTCAATGCGTCGATAACTTTCAGCACCGGGTCCGGACAGAAGCCCGTCCAGTTTAATTGGGCACCGGGCATATCGGACGAACAGGGAGCTAGGGTGGTTTTCTACAACGGCTTCGAGCTAGATCCGGATGGAGTATCCGTCAACCTATACATTGATGCGACATCGGCAGAAATTGCCGACGCTATAGCGAATGGCATAGTGATCAATAGTACGACGGTTCCAACTGAAGTGAAGAAGGGGAGTAAGGTCCGAATACTTGGGAAGAACGTTTATGGATATGCTCCGGGCGGGACGTTTGGCGTTGGTGAATCATACGAAACTGATGAAATCCTTGAAGGCATGTTCAGCCTTGCGGATCTTGGCGTGTTCCAGTACGTCTCGGATACATTCACCTATCCTACGGCGTTTGTTGACCGTCGCATGGCCCGTTGGCTTGAATGGCCACCCAATCTTATAAAGGCGCTAAGGCTATACCAAAATACGGAGCAATGCTTTCTCAAGCTAACCCCAACACTGGATGGTAGTGATCTACCTAGAATGACGGTAGAGCTTATCGACAGAAGGGACGTGAATACCGCAACCTTGGGCGCTGCAACAACCGTCACCGGTATCATTGATTATACCGAAGATGCTGCGGATCTTACGCCACGCGGGGCTTACTGCAAGCCGTTCATGAAATATAAGCAGCCACACGGATTCAAGATATACGATACCGAAGGTTTCTATTCTCCGCTACACGCTCCGACCTTATCGGAAGGCGGAAGCATTGATCCAAAGACAACGAACCCGCCGGACGCTTCGGACGTTGTGGAATTCAAGATCAATATGACTCCGGACTGGATCAACGGAGACGTGTGGGTAAGTAGCGGGAAGGGGGTTTGGAATCCCAAGAACTTAAAGCAGTGGGCAAAGTTCTATTATGATTTCTACGATAACCTTCCTAAGAAATGCTCTTTCTCGTTCGATGGAAAGATTGCCCGGTCATTGCTCGGTGAGTTCGTTGCGATCAATGAAGGCGGACTGAGCAGAACAATATTTGTGACCAAGCGGTCATACAACCCAATTTCAAGAGACACTAGGATAGATGGGTACGTTGGGGAATTCACTCCGGCGGACGCAGACAATCCGGTGGCCATTGTTGAAGGGGAGAATCTTTATCTTGATACTGGAGCAACCGGCCTGAATGATATTTGGGCTTCGGGCATGCAGTCATATTCTCCGCTGGGACTGCCATTAACTTATGAATGGTTTCAGGACCCGGACGGGCTGAATACTTCGGTATCGACAAACCCGGTTCTAGAGCTAACGTCTCTGGCTACGGGCGCGTACACTTGGGATCTAGTTGTTACGGATTCGAATGCGAATACGGATACGGCACGTCACATTGTTTTCATCGGAGATGATGCGGATGCTGGATCAGGCGCATATACAGAAGAAGCTCAGATCGTTTCTGGGCCAACGCTCTCCCGGAAGACGAATGGCGATGTCTACATTCTACTTTCAGGCGCAAAAGCGCTGACGCAGGATACGGCTTCGATAGACATTGAGACATCCTTGATTTCTGCAACGGGCGCATGGTCGGCAGTTGCTGGCTCTCCGTTCAACAACCCAATTACTACGGAGCAGTTGATCTACTCTGGTCTGGCGGAAGACGCGCAGTTATGGGTGAAGATAGAATTGCTGAACAGGGAAGATGGATCAACGTCAACCAACTCGTATGTTGTATCTACGTCTAACCCGATTGGTGGGGAAGTGGATAATCAGACGGTCGGGGTGCTGCTAGATGTAGCGGGAGATATCGCAATGGACTCCCTGACTGGAGCAAGTGCATCGTTCAAAGTTGCGACTCAGGAATACCTGCTGATTGACGATGTGATCGGAGTACAGATTGATCTGGCTGCAACGGATGTATTCACAGTGGATAACTCTACTGCGGAATGCCTTGAGATCTCGGACACCGGAACCAAATTTACGCAGTTGACCGGGGACAGCTTCGCAGTCTACAACAATCTGACAAGTACCAACTATCTGAATATTGATGATACCGGTTTCTTCGTTGGAAACCTGACACTGCTCGACGAATTCCGGGTGACGCATAACGGGATGAACAAGTTCAACATCTTTGCGAACGGGATGTACCACGACATTGACAGCGGGGATATCTACAAGTGGGACATCAACGGAGTCGAAATGGCTCGCATGGACAACTCGCAATTCCAGCTAACGATTGATCTTGATATGAACACGAACGATATCGTTTCAGTTGGCTCTATAACCGGGTCAGGAACTATCTCCGGATTCACAGTTAATGCTGGCGGAGCTAACTTCGGTCCGGGCGCAGTTACATCTATCACAGTGGTTAATGGAATAGTTACAGCTATTTCGTAACAGAATTATGAATTCGGCGTATTCTATTTAAGTTACACTCGCCACCTTTTATCATGAAAAATTCATCCAATGTCATGACCCGATTCAATGCCCTGATAGCCAATACTGTACGTGGGGAGTTATCGACATTCGGACTAGCTGCCGGTTCAAGCTACTTGGCTTGGGCAGAAGCGATCACGCCGTTTCTCGGTTTCCTTGGAGTATTACTTGGCGTGGTTGCCGGGGTATACACGATCATGATAAAGAGAAAGCAATTACAACATCTTAACAGACCAAACCGACCAGATGATCTCGTTCTATGATTTAATGAAGTTCCTAGAAAGCAGAAAGTGGATTCATTCCACGACCATTTTAACCGTAATCGGAATTCTCGCATTATGGTACACCATGACCAATTTCATCGAACTGTCAGGATTGGCATTCGGCGTTATTAAAATCCCTATTGGGCTTGCGGTCATCGGACTCGTTGACAACATAATCTTTGGAGACCTTGATACCATTGCAGAACTACAAGAAAAGAATACTGCTTTTGCTATTGTGTATGCCAGTCTTGTTCTGCTCGTCGGACTCATTCTCGCAACAGTGTAGTGTAGAGCCTGCCCATCTCGCTAGTGCGAAATCCTATATCGGCACTCAGGAGATCGGCAATAACGGTGGACCAGCCGTATCGAAGTTTCTGGCTTCGGTCGGCCTGTCTACCGGGAATCCATATTGCGCTGCGTTTGTATCATTCATACTGGACCAGCACCCCCAGATCAGATTTCCCCGTACCCGGTCAGCCCTTGCCAGCAAATTCATATCGAACCGATCAATGAAGGCGAGCCGGGTCTTACTGGGCCAAAAAGTCCCCAAGGGGGGTGACCTGATAATCTGGAGAAAGGGAAACACTATTTTCGGTCACATCGGTTTCGTCCTGACATGGGACGGAGCCTGCGGGACCACCATTGAAGCCAATACATCTGATGGAGCCTACGGATCACAGTCGAACGGAGATGGAGTCTATGTCCGGGAGCGATGCATCCAGCCCGGTAACTATTTCCGGATCGTATCATTTACCCCGGTTACGTATGCAAGCTAAAATAAGAGAGCGGTGGCCCATCCTTATTGTAGTGGCACTTGTGTTATATATCGTCTGGGGATTCCTTGACGCAGAGAAGACATCCAGTGCATACGATGCTCGGCTGGAGTTTGCTGCCCGGCAGATTGAAATGCTAGATTCAACTATTCAAGATCTACGTGTCCAGAAGGCCGAAGTGGAGCTTGCAATCTCGGCACAGGATTCCCTGATTGCACGATTAGAATATCAGCGATGGAAACTGCGTGAGCAGGTTCGTCTGGCAGTGAACGACCTTAACCAAACCTATGAATACAATGAAACGGATTCTGCTCTTGTTGAGCTTCTGCGTTCTGCTTATTCCGAACGTCTCCGCGCAAGAAATTAGTCTGGCGGAAGATGGACGTTTCGTAGTTCCGCGTGGGCTGGCTGAAGACTATATAACGATGTCCCGGCTGATCCCAAAGTTCGAAGTGACGGTGGAGAAGTACAGGCTCGCTGCAATGGCCGATAGCCTACTGATATCATCCCTTAACGGGCAGGTAGACTTGGTTAACGAACACCTTCAGATAACAATGGCGATGACCGCAGCAGAGCAGGTGAAGGCTGAAGAGTACAAAACGCTATGGCGTGACGCTGACGCTGCTTACAAGAAGGAGAAGAGATTGAGACGGACCGTAACATACGTTGGGGTTGCTACGGCAATTCTGGTCCTGATATTCAAATAGCCCAAGCTGGTCACTTGGGTACAGCCGGTAAGACCGGGGGCGTATCCCCCGGCTCGGCTTCTGTTTATACTGTGACTGTGATACTGGGAACGTTCGGATAGAACTCGGCTTTATGACCTGTAGTACCGGCCACACCGTCGAACTCGTCATTGAACTTATTGTTGCCAATGTTGAACTGGTGTAGCTCAATCGTGTAGGTTCCCTTTGGTACATCTGACCACTGCAACCCGCAGATAACCCCGTCGTTCCGGATCGTCGTTTTCCGATCATCAGGCATCCATGCACCGACCTTGTTGTTAGCCGTGAAGACGGACATCTTCGATGTAATGGTCCCGAAATCCTTGGTCAATTTAGCTGGAGTATTGGGGCCACCGACAATCTTGAAGTGGAAGTTATCGAAACCCGGTACAGCACCCGGTGTGTCAGGAAGGAAGCCACCTTCGTTCCCGACTCCGAACAAGTGTACTAGAATCTTGATATAACCCTTCCCGTTCTTCGTAGCTGCTAACGGAGCAGACAATGCCACCTTGATCCCTTCTTCAGGGTCCGGGTTCGTTACAGCGTCTTCTACGGCTTTATTACCATCAGGCAGACCGAGATCAATTTGGGCAGGGTCGGCAGCAGGAAAATCTTGAGCGTACTGAGCATTTGCCTTAGCGATGTAGTTCGCATATTTTTGTAGTTCTGTCATAGGTTGTCAGGGCGTTTGGGTGAGAAAATATGTTCTACGGTCTATTTTGGGCAGCGTTGCGTGTGGCGCAAATATGGCGCATAAAAAACCCCAGACCAAGCTCATTTGGTCCGGGGCTATAGGAAGTGAGAAGGAGCAACAACTCACTTATCCTTGTCGGGGGGATTATCTCGTAGAGTCCGCTTCGACAGGTTTAGGTCTTATTACGTCTATCATATCAGAATAGAGTCGATCTATACTGTATGTCTGAGTTGAAACGCAAACATTATCGGGAAGCCCGTTAATGGTCGCAACGTCTGCCATTGTAGGAACGAATGGAGCCGGAACCAAAACTTCAGGAGCCGTATCGTTCGTGGCACACCCACCGACTAGAACTGCTATAAGCAGTATCACTTTTGCGTTTTTCATTATTCAGCGGGGCAATCGTTTCCTGCACCTTGGCACGTATAGCCCGTCCAGCAGCCACCGCAGTTTTCAGGTGGACCTTCTTGGAACTTCAATCCAGTCAACCATGGAGCGTTAGGGAATGGTCGGCAGCAGCAACCGTCTGAGCATGAAGGCGCTTGTTTGCCTAGAAATGAAGCGGGATCCCGTCCATCTCTGAGTAAATTGCCATAACCATTTTCCAAGACTCCGCGTTCGATAATGATGCTTTCCATTACGTCTACGAAAACTTCGTTGTACTCTATTGCACCGCCAACATGGTCAGCAGAATTCAATTCGGCGTAAACTTTGCCGTTGATTTCTACTGTGACCGTTACAGCCTGTGAACGATCAATGGCGTTGATCAAGATGTAGCGCGTCAACTCATACGCGAAGACTCCTGCTTTCTCTGCTGGGCCTTGTGTCGTATACGTTGCTGAATCAGGACCGTTTGTGATTGCGACCGTGATCTGTGCGACTGAACCTTTAGCCAAGCCGAATTCTGACGCATCAAGTGGCTTTGCATCAACTAGCGTTTCGGCAGTTTCCCAAGGCTCTAAAGATGTTTCAGATTCTATACTATTGGTCTCACTACAACCAACAAGTACGATTAGTAGAAGCGCGAGAACCGCGCCAACATGTTTCATTTTCATGAAGGGTTTCCTTTTTTTGTTGTGAAAACGCCACCGTCGAGTACGGTGGACTTGATTAAACAGTGCAAATATCATGCCACTGTTACTTAGTACGGGTTGAATCAGGGGCTGGGAATATAGCGTCGGCTTCCGCCATATAGGTCACGCACCGGTTTCGCCAAGGGTCCATCTGGACGCAATCCTTAACCTGAACGAGAGCGCTCTGCGCCTTCCTAGGTTTATTCATAAACGTTACGTAGACGTTGTAGATGATGATTGATAGGAATATTGCCTGCGCTACTCTTAGGGCTTTCTGACCGGTTGACATGACATGTTGGGTTCTAGGGTGTTATTGTAACTTCCTTTTCATTAGACGATGTGGTTAGCGTACTTGTTTCGGTTGTCTCCATATGCTCCCTGAACAGACCAAGCAGTATAGGCATATAGCCAACTACGTCCAGTATTGCATCTTCGACTGTCTCCCCTTTTACGGCTAGTTCCAGTGCCTGCCCCTTCTCAATCTTCTCTATGAATGACCGGATTCGCTGCATCTTGTCCTGCACCCGGATCATTAGTCCCTTCTCCGGGGATACCCCTTCAAGCGTGGAGAGCCTGAAGTTGGCGTATGGATCGTCTGAGCCAGCCGTATAATCGTGATTTTTCTCCTGTACCTTATCGAACGTGCGACGATATAGGTCTCCTGTCAGGGCGATGTGCCCCGGCTTAGTCATTTTAACCTTTGACATCTACTGCTACCTGTTTAATATGTGGACGAACCTTCGGTCCGTGTTTCTGTGCGAGATCAATTAACGCAGCAGCCTGCTTCTGTATGAACTTCCCGTCCGTGCCGAACATCTGCCGGAACTTTCCGGGATCCTTTCCTACGTGGTTGATAACTAGAACTGCGGTCTTTGTTACCGGGTAGTAGTTGATGTGATTGACAACCCAATCGGACTGGTCCGTATTCAGGATGCGCTGGAATCTTTTCATGTTCATGATTGCAAGAACCCGTAGTCTATTGTGATGTCAGTAATGTAGAATTCTGTTACTTTGTCCAGCAGGTCTTCGTCAATCGACACAAAGCCTATTATTGGATCGTGCCTAGCGATGTACAGGCTTGGGTCTTCCCATACAAAGCCTTCTGCTTTATTGGCCCGAACGACAAGCCACTCCGGGCTTCCAGCTTGGTTTCCGAATTCGTCTTCAAACGGGTCGAAATGTTCTATGTCAGTCATCATTGTGTTCTACGGTTTTGTTTGTTATTTTCAATCCAGATAAATCTGGTGGCCCGAAAAGACCGTTTGTCAGGTCGGGCTTGTTTGTGATCTTGGGAAATACGTAGTCGATGTGTTTATCATCAAAGAACGTGCCAAACCTTCCCGATTTATTGTCGGTCGCAATCTTTTGTAGCTTCCGGAGATAATATGCTTTGTTGTGTGACATTGGCGCTACACTTTCAAGTGGTTCTGCGTCCACAAAAGACTTGACCTTTGAGACTGGCTTGGTGCCTGTCACGATATATGAGATTCGGTCTCCTTTCTGTACTCGTCTACCTTCTTGGTCCATCTGTAGTGCAATCTCGTATTGCGGTGAACGGTTGAACACCCTGTACGTTTTCCCGGTCTCAGGGTTGATTGTGCCACGCAACGCATCCGCTTCTTCACACTTACGGGTGTATGTCTCTAGGGTTTCCTTCAGGGTCACGGTCCTGCTAAGTTCTTCGGGAGCAACGTCTTCCATGATCCGACGCTGGAATTCTTGGTGCGTCTCCCGCATTGCTAGGGCATCCTTGTCCACGAGATGATTTAGCTGGGCCTGAACATATTCGCGAAACAGTGGCTCCAGTGAACGGCTCTTGAACGACCCGCCCTTTATCTTCAGGCTCCCGTCAATTTCTCTCAGGGCGTAGTTCTTCTTTTTGAAGCTGACCATCCGGGGATAGATCCCGTCAAGATCAATGTCGATCCCTTCGGGCATCTTGTTTGATATATGCTTCACAAATGCCGGAGCGCCTTCTGCGAAATCTGCTCCCGGTGGCATTACGCACATCACACCGTCCGTGTCAACTTCGATAACTTGACCGCTCTCCCCTTCTATCAGGCGCATCATTTGCTTGAGCAGGTCCTGCCCAGTTTTGGCTACCCGGTCCGCTTCATCCATAGTCATGAACAGGGAGAACTTGTCTCCGAGCATTCCATAGAATGAGTTGATGATAATCTTGAATGCCTGTTCCCTTGCAGAGAGTTGGGCGCGTCTGCTTTTCTCCTTAGTTCGCTTCATCACGGCCTTGGTCTGAAGACGAAGACCCGTCAGGGATCCGAGAATGTCCTGAAATAGTCCCAAGTAATCATGGGCTGGTGCGACGTTATAGTTCAGCATGATGCTGGGGTACAGGGACTTAACATCCAGATACCATATGTTGTCGAACACGCCGGTATAGAATATGTCCGTGTACCCACCGAACTCCTGCTTGCGGACGTTGGGGTCTGTGCATGGCAAGCTGTTCCTTGTGCGAAGATACTCCCGGACGAACATGGATTGAATGACGGACGCTTTCCCGGCCAGATGGATCTTCTGGTACGGCATCGGCATCATTTGCGTAAGGGCAAAGACAGAACTACAAAGGTGGTTTGACAACCCAAGCGTTTCCTTAACATCATCCAGAGCATAATTGAGAACAGATGCAGGATCGTCCAGCCACGTCTGAGCAATTTGGTCTCCTTCGATGTATGTACGATCTTCTGGCGTAACTCCCAAGACTTTAGCAACAGATTTAAGTCCCACCCCGTCCAGTTTCCGGGCGTATACATCCCAGTCGATTGCCAGAAACATAGTGTCAATAATGCTTCTTCCACCCACAACAAAATTCGTGTAGTCAATATCGCGTTCAGCAAACTTTTTGGTGGCTGGTATCTGAAAAGGTTCAAGTCCATCTCGTCCAATCGAAAAGTTGACTCCATTGTTCCGGCATCTTAGGTGTATGTAGGGAAGGTCAAATCCGAAGAAGTTATGCCCTTCGAGAATATCAGGGTCTCGTCTCTGGATGATCTTGACGAGTTCCCTGAGCATTTCTTCTTCATCTCCGCATAACTGGTACTTATCGTCCAGCATTGCGAGAGCGTTGAAGTCTCTGGGTACGGGGTTTGCTATTTGGTATAGAACCTTTTCGTATCCCCGGTTGTCTGAGATTGATATGATAAAGATCGGGTCCTTATGGGCATCCGGGAAACCGTCTATCCGGAAGGACTCAATGTCAATCTGCATACGGTGCGCGGAATCCGGGGACATACCCTTGAAGAAGGTTCGGCCAGAATGTACTAAATACGCTACGCTCGGGTCTCCGTAGGTAAAGAACTTGTCTGCCAGAACAGGGTCAGCATATAGCACCTTTCTTGCTCTACGGAAATCGTCCGTAGACTTGAAGGTTGCAAGCTGGTCCATCTCATTGTTCCCTTCCATTTGATGTGTCTTGAAGAAGAAGGGTCCGAGATGCTCGGTCAAGCACTGGATTCCGCGCTTTGTTGTATACAGGAACGGGTGCATGCGCTCAATGGACATGACAACGCTGTCATCTTCCAATCTGCGCCACAACCGAACATGACCTTCGCCGTGGGGAGCGATACCGACGATTCTGTCAGTTGGGTCGTTACCAAATAGTAGGTGATCTTTATTCATATCCGTTTTATAACAATTATCATGCCAAACCGTATGACGATACTCATTCGAATGAAATTCACTTTATTTTACTAATACAATGGCCTTAACAAAAGAAGTTCTTCTGTCTGCCGACCTAGCAAATGTGCCGGTCCCTGATGGGTATACGGTTCCTGTAGCTGGGATTACGCAGACCGGGAACATAATCGACATCGGCAATTACACGTACTCATTGACTGCTAGTTCTGGAGTCAGCACTACGCCGACGCTGGGTCTTGACGCTCTGCTTGCTGCGATGGACACTGCTCTCGCAACTCATATAACTACTACTCTTGGAATTGATACGGCAACTGATACAGTGACTGCTGTAGCCACAATCAATAAAATTGTGGTCGGAAATGATCCTGCTGATATCTATGAGAACGACGCTACGCGGACGTTTGAAATAACATTCGGCACGACGATTACAGTAGTTTAATCTTCGCGTTCTTCTGACTGGTGGTAGCCCCCTTTACTGGGGGTTGCTGCCCACGTCAGGTCTTTATCGCTCGCAAGTTGTATCCCTTCATCTACGGCAGACGCTACGCCAATGACGTAGTATTCCGTGTACTCCCCTTCTCCAGACGGATCGTCGGCTACCGCAATCAAGAGCGGGTGGCGCTTACGTTGCATATCTATACCATATACGGTATGCTCTGAAATGTAAGTGCCGGACATCAGCCCCCGAACTTCTTTATATGCCATCGGAATCCACCTTTACGATTTCGAGTTCTGTCCTACCTTCACCACGTTCTACACGCAGCCCAAACCCAGCCGTAGCCCGTGTGATCTTCTCATCTTCCACCGTGACGGACAACTTGTTCTCCGCCAAGATAGTCGAAATGATGATATCCGTGGCCCAATCTAGGTCTCTTTGCAACTCAATACCCGCCTGAGACGCTGCTATTTCCATAGAGTCGCGTAGTAGTCCCATCTGTTCCGCGAGAGCGGTCTGTAGAATGTGACCCAGCATAGTTCCTTCAAGATCCGTCAGGGGTAGGCGCTTGGTGGCCTTCTGTCGTTCGTTGAATACGCTGAGTGCATCGTTTATTGTCTTGGTCAGGTTCATCGTTTTCTCTTCTGGACGTGCCGTTCTCCAGCCCCGGTCTTGCGAAGGATATCCTTCTTAGATAGCGGTGGTGAATTCAGTGCATTCCATTCGGTCAGGGTCTCGTGAACGGAGTTAAAGCTTGTATCGAATTCTCCGTGGATCTTAAGGGTACGTCTCACCATCTCGTGTTGTTTCGGGTGCGTGAAGCAGAAGCATGATAAAGTGAACGCTGCCCAGTCCCGACCTTCCCGATTGCCCCAAGACTCTCCGGGTTTCAATCCTTTCAGGAGAGCCACGATTCCCGGACCCGGGGTGTCGTATCCCTTGTGGGGATTCTTCTTAGTATCTTGGATTATTTTCCATGCCTGCTGTGCCTGCTCTTTGGCTGCTAGTTCAAACTGGTTCTGAACTTCTTCTTCAATATCTCCAACGGTAGGATCGGGATACTGCCAAGGCTCGAATTCGTCCGTAGCAGATAGAACCTGATGTAGCTGGAACGTCCGGAACCTACTAGCCACCCACGTCTTCTTATACTTGCCAGTCTTCTGATGACGGGACCCCGTAAGGCGGAGCATTTGGAGCGGGGAAAGTGTGGACGGATCGAACGTGTGGTCGGTAAGTGTCTTCACAAACCGGACAAGGCATTCCCTTGCGTTGTCTGAGTCCCGGAATACTGGGCACCCAATCTGCGAAGTTGCTATTGCAATATGGAATCCCTTTGATCCAGAGAACGACACGAACATGCGGTCTGAGTCTAGGCCAGCGTCTTCAAGATCTGATAGTATGCTAAGGCACGTTTCGTGAGCTTCGACCATGTGACCTGCCACGTCGATATCCAGTACGATCCAAGGCAGGAACACCGGCTGGTTCGGGTCTCTCACATCGTCCCGGTCTCTCCAGACCCCTACGGTGCGGAACAGAGCCGACTGGCTACCGGTCGCTGCAACGTTCTTAATCAGAGATAATACATCTCCGGGCTGTCTCTGCTTCCAACGTAAAGTAGGACTAGCGTTTGCAATCCCACCATATTTGAAGGCGCTGACATCTCCGTAAGCATGTATTTTGTATTCCATTACAGGATCAAGAGTAGGTGATTGTGTACTTTGGGACAAGTTCGGGGTCAATAACAGGCCGTACTTCCCCTTGGTACTCGGTATCGCCAATTCGGATGCTAACAGTGAACGCTCCTTCAGGTAGTTCATCGCTGTTCTGATCTGCTTCCGGGATATTACCCGGCCTATCGCTGACGTTATGTCTTCCCGTATAGTTTCCATCGACATCCATGCTGTCCCGGCAGGTACAGTCAGGGTGTGAACAGGATGCTCCGCCCACAACTTGTCCGAGTATGCAGTACCGCCTACGATTCTTGAAAGTACGAGTGCGGGAATTGGCTTCTTTTCGTTCCATAGTTCTCTAGGGATTAGACTGAATTGTTTTACTGACGGTCTTTTCTTTTTGTATAAGGCCATGCATTTCTAAGTAGTCAAGTATTGTTTCTTCCGTCTGGTATTCATCATCACGCAACATCCATGCCAAACTTTCAAGCATGCGGAGCCAGACTTTAGCTGGCAATGCGATCCAATTTTCGCTGCGATTCTTACCGAATAGAATGACCGGGATATACCGTCCAGCATTTGCTACTGCCTGTTCAACCGTTGGCCAGAATCCAATACGCTCTGAGTTCTTACATTCGAACGCAAACGGAAATAGTTTTCTGGCAGTGGGGGATAGTTGTAGATCTTCACCTGAGACTCCCATTGGAGTTGACCGGATATGATCTTCGTCGTATGGAATACCGGTCGGCAAGTTTGCCATGATCTGAAGCAACCGCTTCTGGAGCCATTGCTGCTGCCTACGGCCTTTTCCCTTGGCACTGCTTGGCTTGAGTCCCGGCGCGAGATGCTTCTTCAGGATCTTATGAATCTCGTCTTCTACAATCTCTCGACCAATTTCAGTATCGTCGAAGTGTATATCGGCATATTCCAGAATTTCCTTTGCGATCTTGTCTCGTTTTGCTTTGGTTATGCTCATTAGAATTCTTCGTATAGTGGAAGTTTGACGTGTTGTCCGGGAACTTCTATCCGTCGATCATCATTGTCTAGGGTTCGGACTGCGTGGTTCCAAAGCCTACGTATGTCACATTTGACATATCGGGCATCCGTCAGGCCACTAGGTAGAAGCTCGTGTGGGACTTCGACGATATGCTCTGTCAGGTCTGCTGCCGGATCGTTCAGGTCGCATAGATACAGAACGTTCACTCCTACCGACGTGATCATTAGGACTTTATGGTGTGGATGTGGTTTCATTGAGATATATTAGAAATTTGTCGAAACTACAGACCGTTTTGTGGTCGTGTGGTATCGAATAAAAGAATTGCTGGAAACCGCGAGACTCAAATTGTTCCCTGATAATCTCGCCATTAGCTTCTCCAGCTTTGAATAGCTCGCCAATCCTAACGAGCCGAACGTCTCTACGGAATGTGGTAACTCCGTTCACCCACGCCATCCAGTATTCCTTCTCCGGGTTAGCAAAGGCGTAGTCAATTTTCCGTGGGTTGATTAGAAGGGTGCTGCCAATTCGAATGGGCCGGAGCGGACCGGTAACTTCTATGCAAATGTCGCTGTCCTTGATCTGGAAATCTGGTTCGGATTTCTCAAACCCATGACTGCCGGAAGATCCTTTGATATACTCGTCGGACCCTGCACCGAAACCGGACTCAATTACTATCCGGTCGGTGTAGAGTTCGATCTGCTCCTTGATGAACGACTCCTTCTGGGCAGCCTGTCCCCAAGTTCCCTTGAACTTCTCCTTGTAGAATGTCGAAGTTGACGTGGCCATTACCTAGTCTCTATTATTTTATCGACCCAATCAGCAACTGCTCGAATCTGGTTCGGCGTTGCATTTGATTTAATCCGGTTCGCCATATGCGAGATGATTACGACATTGCCCTTCACATAGCCCTTGTTCGGATCAAGACGATCAATGGACGGAGAGTTCGGCGTTGTGACGTTTGTAGAATCAAACGGGATACCTAGGACCGGGCAGCCATCTGGCATTGGTAGATCCTTGTAGTTGATGTCAAAGTCTACTCCGGATTTCTTCGCCCTGCGTCTTGCGCCGTTCACTAGGGTCCGAATAACGTTCTCAGGTTCGGAGCGCCATTCCCGCCATTGCTTCTTCGTGCATGTCCGGCAATCTCCTTTCCCCTTGTTGTACTCTTTTAGTGGCTTCGGCAGCCCACAGCTTTTGCAAACTTTCATAGTGTTCTCTCTTATCGAATGTTTAGTGATTATCTTTATACAAGGATCGTGCCAATTACTCAAATGGGAGATGGAACTTCTGTAGCTTTGGAACGATCAGCGCATGATCCTTTAGCATCTTGGCAGTCTCCAGCGTCAGGTTGTCGTAGTTGGCCTTAATCCCTTTTCTCTTCAGGTATAAAGCCATTTTCCCGGCAGGCCCAGAATGCTCTCTCTGCATTGTCGCGTATAGCTTCGAATTGTTTGCGTAGATCCATTTATCCGTAGCTTTGATCCCTGAGTTAAGATCGTCTGCCAGAAAATCGAAGTCCTTACAAGTTGGTCTACATGGTCGGCCTAGATCCGGTATCCACCCGCCTTCCAAGATCCTGTGTAGCTTCCACTTACCGCTAGGCTGTTTGGCCCACGCGATTATGACCGGGGTTTGCTCTGCTGGTTTTCTGGAGAATGGATTGAACGCGAGCCTTATGGCTCCGTACTCTTCCCCAATAACCCAGCGCAGTTGACTAAGCGCCTTTAGCTCTTCGTTGTATATGGTCTGTGTCCAAACGTCTTGACGTTTTAACGCTATTTCTAACGAAGACATTCCAGACAGGTCTCTGGTCGGAGCTTCCGGAAGATTCTCTTCTTCGTATAGAATAACGTCCACTACTTCAGACAGCATCTTGTCCTTCACGTCCACATTCTTCGGCAGTCCCAATAGGGTTGCTGGCATGTCCAGTCCATGCTCAACCGGGAACGCGGTGATGTATGTCAGGTAGGGCTTTCTTGACAGGCGTATAGCTTCCTTCCGCTCTTCAGGAGTCGCATATGAACCAAGGTCTACAGATGGATCGACCCTTAGTCCCCTTCCGATCTTCTGAATATATAGTGGTTGAGATTTGGTAATGGCATTGTCCAGAATACATTCAATCATAGGGTTATCATACCCTTCTGTGAATATGAGCCGGTTCGATACTAGATCCAGTGCGTCCGGATCATCATAGTCCAGCGCAAACCGTCTTACAATCTCTTGACGATCTTCGTCAGGGGTTTTGGCATCGACGTGTCCTGCCGTGAACTCGTCACGCTTGTTTAGGGTATTCACGAATAGCACAGACTGAGCCACGTTCTTTGCGAATGTCAGGGTGCGTAGCCCATTGCCATACGTCTCCCACGTCTTGACCATATAGTCTACCTGCTGCTCGTGGTCGAACTCTTTGTAGTCGTGGCTGACTAGCTCTGCGTGGTAGCACTTGATATCGCACAGCCACCCATTCTTTATTCCCCAGAGCAAATCATACGACGCAGATATTTTGTCCAGAAACGGGGCAAGCCCTGCGCCATCGGCCCTGACGAATGTTGCGCTCATGAAGACTGACAATGGCTTGGTCCCATCTGGGAACGTATGAAACTGAGACTCATCAGAGCCAACGCCAAAGTAATTCAGGATGTTGTCCCATGTTCCATCTTCCGTAGCATGGTGACCTTCGTCCGCAATCACGATTCCGGGGTAGCGGTGCTTGAACTTCGATATCCGGTTTCCCATTACCCGACCAATCGAATCGACCGACGCGAAGATATAGTCTTCTTCTCCGGTGCAGTGGTACTCTCCCATCTCCAGCCCTATCCATTTCTCCTTCCCCCATTTGCGCTTGAAGGTATTGTAGGCTGCCATTAGAATTTCCCTGCGATGTGACAGGAAGATCACCCCGCGCTTCTCTAGCTCAGGGAATACTTCCGGCAGGAACGCAGCAACGGCTGACGTTTTCCCTGCCCCTGTGAATAGGTTCACGCCCAGTCGATTCAGGCCAGAGTCGTAATCGGCCCTTAGATTGTCGGTTGTCTGTAGCTGGTATTCTCTTCTTACAAGTGCCATTAGTATTTCAGTATCTTGATTGATGCGCTGAACCGTTTCACGTACCCACGGCTCTGTGAGTCCCGGTCGAATGGCTGTACCGTTGTCTCCATGTGGGCCTGACATTGTTCGCCAAGTGATCGGGCAAGCATTCCGTATACGTAGCTGTCCGGTGGACCGTCCGCTGGATCGACAACATTGATCTCATGGTGGGCATGGAGACGTAGGATATCTACAGTCCTATCTATGACCATTTCTCCATTCTCCCTGCGGTATTCCAGCTTCTCTGCTTCAGCCTGAAAGCAATCATCCCAGCCGTGCATATACCCGCACGTAAATATAGTAGCTCCGAGAATCGGTAGCAAGATGCATAGTGCTATCATTAGAATGGCAAATAAGGGTTTGTACGCGCTTTCAGTCGTTCATTCTCTAGAATCAACTGGACCACCATCTTCGCTTTCTGACCGCCTTTGTCTTCTGGGGATCTGAAGTATGAGAATATTTCAATCCGGTCTTCCTTGGTCTCGCCAAGTTCGGGGTGCTTCAGTAGGAACTCATGGGCCGTTACCCAGCGCTTCCTGAACACACTATTCACTGGGAAGATCAGGTTGATATTTCCCTTCCGGTATGCGTGGAAAAGTGAGTCTGGATACTCTTCGGAGTCCAAGCTCCAGCACTTTTCATATCCAGCTTTCTCTAATCGGTCCACGTAGCTCGGCAGCCACCCATCAACGAGATAGTCAACATCGTCCGGTTCGTATCCGCCTAGAACGGTGGAGCCTGTGAGCATTACATTCAGGGGGATCCCGCTGAAGTCTCTGCATCTGAAGTTTTTGTTCGTCATAGTGTCGTACTAATATATTGTTTACTGATTACGTGGTATAGAGCAAGCATCGTGCCAAAATCACCTTTCGTACGAATATATTAGGACACGAGTCGAGCTTTCGTTCTATGACATTGCCTATGACACGCCGATAACTCGTTGCCACGCATAAAAACGGCCCAACCTACCGTCGTAAGTTGAGCCATCCTGCCGGATTGCTCCGGTTGTATGATGGAGAATGCACTTCCTATCATGTTCCGACTCCACTACTTCAGATGTCGTTTTAGCATTGCTAGTCGCCCATCGTCAGATCATCGTTTCACAGTCACCTTTTGCTGCGGTAAGCCACTTTAGCTCGCGCCACCATTTCAGCAAATTTAGTTACAGTTTTGCCAGCGTCGGATCTCTTCCATCTGATCTTCGTAGTTATCGTACTCGACCCATTGTCCGGCTTCACAAAGATCTACCGAACCGTCTCCTGTAGGAGATTCGGTCATCTCCGATACTGATCCAAGATCTTCCACCACCGGCGCTGTGTATTGTTTTTCCATTACTTAGTTGTATTAGTTTTCTTGGCTCTAGGCTTGCGGACGAACTTCTCTTCTTTCTTGGCCAGCGCTCCTTCAAGTTCGGAAGGGTTGCGAGCGTATGAGAAATTGCTTAGGTGGTAGGCTACGTAGACGTTGCTGTCCTTGTAGTTCTCGTCCACGTTGAAGAACATACCGGCTCCATTCTTGGCCATTCGCTCTACATCTACATGAGCGGATAGTCGTAGCTGGTTTGCCTTTGCTCCAAGGTGGCGCACTGAGAGTTGATCGACCGGCTGGTTACATTCTCGTATGAACGCTTCCTTAAGATCTGCTGTTAGTACGGCAGAGAGCCTAGTGCCTTTGAATTCGCCGTTGTCCACTATGAACATAGCAATCTCTCGTTTCCGGCGATCCATTCCTGCACTCGTCAGGGTGATATCGTAGATCTCTCCGGATTTAGGTACATCTGCTGGGAGTCGATTTATCATGATACATCTGGTAATGCGGTGATTGCCTGTAGCGCTTCAGCTACCGGTGTCACACCTGTTAGGACAGTTTCGAAGATGCCTTTGACCTGCTTTAGATCCTTGCCCTTCTTGGCTGCCGAGAATTCCTTAGTTTGTGCTGGGGTCAATTTGAACCCTGCTGTCTTGCTTGCCTTTACGGGCGCAGGGCGCTCAGGTTCCGTTGCAACTGCTTTTGCTCGCTGTGCAGATGATCCCTTTGGTAGGAACTGTGCTGGCATGCGGGGCGTGGTCTTGAAGTATAGCGGGTTCCCTTTGGTGTTGGTCGGGGTAGGCTTCATTGGAGTCCACTGGCCTTCAACTTCGTATAGGTAGCGCCCGATTCCCCACTGGACTGCTGCACGGCGCATGGCATCAGATAGTCCGCCCTTAATGGCTTCAATATCAGAATTACCTGCTCCATCGGTACGGCTGATCCATGTCTTTTCTCCTTGGGCCGTTTCTACTAGAATCTCAATGTTGCAAAGAATAGATTTCCCTACAGTGTCCCTAGGGTCTGATGAGAATGAATTTCTCCAGACGCATGTATCGTCCAGTCTCTGCTGAACCGCTCGGTTTGTGATGTAGAACGCTGCCATTGCACTTGACTTGTCCTTCGTGTAGGCCAGCGGGAATGACTTGATGTCCGACGCAGGAAAGAATGCCTGTAGGCGCTCTATGATTTCTGCGTAGTCGTATGTGATACTCATTATAGTATTCTGGAATATGGAATGTGGTGTGCTGCAATGAAAAACCGAGATAACCCGACTTACATCTAACATCTACGGGTGAACCTAAGATGCGAATGCGGGGTCTCTCAGCGGGGATTTTCCCAAATCACCCAGTTTCGGAGCTTAGAACGGTAGTTCGTCTCCTTCTGCTACAGGAGCAGCTTCCGCGACTGCGGGTGCAGGGTTTCCGCTACCACCGGCGCGACCACATAGTGTGAAGTCATCGACGCGGATCTCTACGGTCCGGAATGTCACTTCTTCTCCACCAATAGTCTTCTGATATGAACCGTAATTCAACGATCCCTGAATAAAGATCTGAGTACCTTTCTCAACGTACTGCGTGATGATCTCTGCCTGCTTGCCCCATGCTGTGAAGTTATGGAACTGTGGTCTCTCCTGCCATTCACCACTAGAATCCTTGTACGATTCGTTAGTGGCAACGCTGAAGTTTGTCACTGCGGTTCCACCGTCAGTGTGCTTTAGCTCAGGTTTTGCGGTTACGTTTCCGAGAACTTGAACTGTATTAACGCTTCTAGCCATTGTATCTTACCTAATTGTTGTTACTGATGATGCTTAAATTGCACTAAGACTGTCTTAGTACGTTGTTATGGTCTGCTTGTTACAGTGCAAAGACCGTGCCAAACTAAATGATTGCGTCTAGCTTTTGTTGTTGTGCCTTGCTGAGTTTCAGCCCAGACTCTTGTATCTCTTGCAAAGACCGTGCCAAGTTCTTGTCGTTGCGCCAGATAATTTTCTCTTCCTTTGATCGGGATTCGACGGGGGCCACACGCAGCACAGGAAAGGTCTTGCCGAAACGGGTCTGCTCCTTTGCCGTGACGTAATGTTCGTCCGTCGTTAAGCATTCCTGTCCGTTCAGGTACGTCATGATAGCGTACTTCAGATGTTTGATCCTTGGCTCCCGCTCTGCCTTATCGTCGGTCAGCCTAGCATACTCGAAACATAGCTCGTCTAGAAGTTCATCGTGGCGAAAGTCAAACTCGTCCGGTATTCCTTCGAAGTTAGGCTCAGTTTGAGTCTCAACATGAAACCAGAACGCCGGTAGGAACTCTTCAAATGCAGCATGTACCCGCTTATTCGGATGGATGCGGACAACGAGCGGTCTCCACTCATCGTAATCCCACACGCATATCTTGGCCTGCGGTAATCCGGTGATCCACATGTAGTATTGAACCTGAAGTATCCAGCTTTCTGATACTCCGTTGGAATTGATGTACTTGAAGTTCCGCATGGCTGGGGCTTTGAATTCCCATACGGTGTCCTTGGTCAGTCCGTCCGGATGTCCCCCACAGAACGTGTGTACGTCGTGCAGGATTGTAATCTGGGGCTTCGGCTTGCTGCTGAAGGGGCCACCATCGTATTCCCAATCAATATAGCGACCTAGTGCGCCATTCTTACCGAACCGCTTGAACATCTCTTCCGAGTTGATCGTACTGTCCAAATTTTCGACACAGTAGTCTTCAATAATGGACTCCATCGTGTTCCCGCGCCGGATGTGATGGTTGTCCAGATCGTCGAATTCTATACCAATCTTTTTGCGCCAGATCTTTAAGACCGTCTGGAAGGGGTTGCGACCTAGAATTCCGGCAGCGTCTGCCCCGCCTATGTAGCTTGCTCTGTCCACTATGAGTCACCTTTGTATTGTATTGGTTCTCCGACGTAAATCCCGGGTGGTGGTACTGGCATTTCTTCTCCGGGGTATACCACATATTCCGATTGCGTTACGATCTTGCCTACGCCACCAGCCCATGATGGGTAGATATCGCTCCCAATTTTGAATAGCCTGACGATTGTCAGAACCTGCCTGTTCTCCGCCACTAGGTCCGCGCAGAAGTTCTTAGCTTGTTGTAAGTTTCTGAACGTATTAAACATCCCTGAGTTGGCGTAGTTTCGTATTGCCCGATTTCTGACACGAATGAATTCAGGTGGGAGTTCCTGTCCCCTGCTTTTAAGCTGCTCGCTGTTCTCCGCCAGCCCCTTAAGGATTTCCAGCCAGTATACTGCGACTTCTTCTGATAGGGTTTTCATCACCCACCTATAGCCTTGGCTACTGATGTCGTTAGAGATGCTGCTACATTCAATCGACGAAAAACTGGCATGAGATGCACAATGAATTCTGCTGCACCCATAGCTTCTGGAATAGTTAGCTCAAACTCTGAGCCATTGGCGTGTATGTAGAGCAGTCTATCGGTGAATGCCCGTAGTGTTACGTCTTCTGTTAGCGCCAACTCTCTGTATGCCGGTGAACCATCTTGCGGGACAATTAGCGTTTTGTCATTCTGCATGGTATTTCCATTTTGTTAGTGATAATTGTTATACAAGCAAATACCGTGCCAAAAGCCAAAATGCTGTTCCGGTAAGTAAATGCCACGTTCCATGCAAGACGTTGTGTCGCCAGTCGTGGCTGTATGGTCCGCCATAGCGCTTGTCTCCAATGTCCCGTAGGATTAGCCCTAAGAGTATCAGCCCCAATACTTGACCGACTGCTGCAAGGGACACGAACGCATACAGGCCCACTAGTAGGGGCAGCGCCATAACGACTAGGGCATGGCGACTGTTCAGGTCCTGTACGCCTGTGCCTAAGCCAACGAATACTGCTAGGGCCATAGCGTATCCGATGTCGGGGCCGATAAGCTTGGCAAGTATGATCCCAAGGAACGCGCTGGTCACAAGGTACATGCCGATCCGGTCTGCCATAAGCCCAATCTCATTGCCAGTCCCATGATACCAGCCTGAGCCAATGCCAAGTGCGATAAGGGCCAGCCCAAGAACGGGCGCATATGAGAACCAATAGATGCCTACGGCAACATATATCAAATTTGTAAGTGTAGCGAATGGCTGCTTCATTTTATTTCGATTGCTTGTTTATATAGATCCATGTAGTAATTTACCCTGTCTCGTAGTGTTGAAAGACGGGCGCAAAGCGCGACGTTCATGTCCCGTTCAACGGTTAGTTCAGCGTCCTTTTTCTGGGCTACCTTTTTCCAGTGTTCCTTCATGCGCTCGGAGCGTCTGACTTCGCTCTGCATCCTAGTGTATCTTTCTAGGGTTATTGTAACGCTTTCTATATTATTTTCCATGTTGTTTTCTCTTGTACCCATAGGTTGAGTTCATGTATAGATCTTGGAATAGTCGATCCGTCAGGGGTGATAGCTGGGCTTCTCTAGCCGTTTTCTTTTCTCCGCTGGGGGTGGGTGGCTCCAAGTGTGGTAGCCAGATCATTATGTCAATCCACATAAGCAGACCGAATAACAGGCACTTCAAAATACACGGTTCTCGTAGAAGAATATTGGTGGCTCGTCTGAGTTTTTGATCTTCCATATTTTGACCATCGAAGCGGTCTTGAGTAGATTAACGTCAAACGGCATGTCCCGTGTGAAGATAAGGTCGGCAGCTTCTTCAGGTTCGCTTGTGCCTAGTTCGAAAGTCAACGCGAGTTCACGGTTTTCCGTGAAGGCCGTGAAGGTAGCTACGCCACGCTTGAAATGCCGGAAGTCCGCGTGTTGGCGCGTCCAGTGGTTTTCGTGGAGTAGTCTCTGTAGTATTGCTTGTTGGTCGGTATTCATTGTCTCTCCTGATTAGGCCAGTTGGCGCGGATGATTTCGATACACCGCAGTTGCTCGTTATATATATCTGATTCTACTGGATCGTATGCTTCAATCTCCGCAACAATCTCTTCTAGTGTTTTCGTTTTATCTTCGCTCCTTCTGGCGAGCCGGTGATTGATAATTCGCATCAAGATGTGGGCATAAGGCTTCACATTGTCATTCTCACAGTCGCAGAGATATTCGTGTATTCTTGCTTCAATCCCAGCAATCGGTTCATCCGAGACTTTGGGCCAGTTGGCTTCTAGAATTTCTTCGACATCTCGCGCATAAACCATAGCTTCATATGGGTAGCCACATTCTTTCTTTTCAATCTCAGCGAGCGTTTCATCCAATGTTTTCATCGTCGCTCCTGTCTAGTCCATTGATTTGCTCTTCTCGCTCGTCGTATGCGTCGTTACATTCCCGCTCGTACGGGGTCTCCAACTCGTCCAGTTCTTCTTCAATCGAAGGTACGATCCGCTTACCGCGTTCTCCATGTGGCCTACTCCGCCTTAGCACTTTCCGGGCTGTCATCTTTATGTGTCCCATTACTCCGATATCCATTTAGTTATCCAATCATGGTTTGCTGGAGCGTGTGCCTTAATCGCTGCCAACACTTCTTGCGAACTCAAGTTATAGTCGAGCAGGTACATTCTGCCGGACAGCCAGCCTTCAAAGTACAGGTCGAATCTAGGGCAGCATGGAGCGGAATCCATGCGCCTGATAGCTTCATAGCAGGATGTCTCTGGTATAATAGTTTTCATAATTAGTCTCTATTCATGATTTCAGCCGATACGAGTACGAACTCCCTGCACGTATCTAGGCCAAAGAATTTCCTAGCTTCCTGCGGGGTCATTCCGCAAAATAGATTGGGGTCGTGTGGGTATGCTACCCGATCATTAAGGGCCGTTGAGTACCGCATTTCGATCCCGCCGATGAATAGGTTTACCTGCTTGCCATTCACTCCGAAAATGTTGGTCAGTCCTACACGTAGGGAAATTACATCTTCTGCCTTGGCGTAGAAATACACTTCGTCGGTGTGTACTCCGTCAATCATTTCTAAGCCTGCTAGTAGTGCTTCTGGCACCTGTGTTCCATGATATACTGCTTTCATAATCTTTTCTCTTTTGTTAGTTAGTTACTTTCTTATCTAATGTATCGGCTAAAACGCCGATGAGCTTAAATTTGTTCCTGCTTTTCTTTTACTTGCAAATACCGTGCCACAAACCGGTCATATGGTCCAAGCCAGAAAAATAATCCGCCGTAGGCCAGCATTGCTCCAGCTACAATCAAATAGTAGGTGTTCATATTATTCTCCTGTCTCGTCTGCGTACTTACTCAATTTCTTCGCTGCCCTGAATGATTCCATCTGGAAGCTATACGGTCTGGTCTCTCCAATCCATTTGCGATACCTGCGAAGGGATCTAGCGAACTCGAAGGGCGTGGTCAGTTCGTCGATCAAGTGCATGTAGTTTCGGCAGTCCAGTACGTCACGGTGATTAGATAGTCGTTTCTCTTCTCTGGCCTGTTCACGCTCTATGATGCCCCGCGTTATACGGTCCCATTCTTGGGCTGCTATTGTTTGATGCTTCATTAGTTTCTCTGGCTAGGGTGTAGGTTGATCAGTAGGTCAATCGGTAGCGGATCGTAAGGCTCCTGTGAAGATCGTATTTCTTCGACGGTCTCCTGTAGGCCACGCTCGGCATACTCTCTAAGACCTTCAATGATCCTTGGGTCTGACAGCACGAAGGATAAGTTCTCCGGCATGTAGAATTCTCCTTCCCCTTTGATATCGTCAAAGATCGTATCGAAGGCTTCTTCGTATTTGATGTGATCTTCGTCCCACATATCATTTGCCAGTTTCCCGATCCCTTCTTCGATGAATAGGACAAGGTTCTTGTTGTCTCTGTAGAACTCGCTGTAGTTACTCTGGGTCAATCTAAATTTGTTCATGGTCCGTCTCTTAATTTGTTTGTTTACTTCTCTAACTATAGTATCGGCTGCGGGTTCCCAAACCTTAAGCTTTTCTTTACTCTTAGTTACTACCCCTGATAAGCTAGTTAGTATGTATGTGGCCCTTTTTCGGAAAATGTGCCCTGAGTGTCTGGAAAGGCCGTTTCTATCGGAGTGATTTTTGCCAGTTTTCTCCTGACAGTTGGGCCGTTTTTTCGCATCTTGAACAGGAAGTCCCACTGCGGATCCTGCCCCTTCCGCCCGTTCTTATTGTGCCCGTCTCGTGTGCTGTGTCCCCGCGCAGAGACCCTTACCAGCCAGCCCCTTGCAGTCTTAGGGAAGTCCCTTTCGTCTATCGGCTCGGTGGCTCTGTTGTATGCTGAACGCGCCTTGTTTTCTTTGGTACTCATTTCTTTCTCCGGTATACAGCGGTGATGTCTTCCCGCTGGACTGTTATTGGAAACTCAAACACTAGGCCGTGAACGACAACGTAGGTCTCTCCCATTGCGACAACCTTTCCATGCCAAGGGCCACGTCTGGAGTAAAAGTTTGGGTCGATGTATTCTATGATATCACCAAATTTTGCTTTCATTTCTGCTGGGTTCTTGGGGCACGGTTTCCCTGTGCCGTGTATATGATAGATTCGGGCTTCTGCTGCATCTCGAAGAACTCAAGATTCCTTCTGGCCATAACCCAGTTGTTTCTTAGCTCGCGCTTGACAATGTTAGACACACTCGGCAGAGCATCGTATTCAAAGAACTGCTCCCTGTAGTGCCTGACGGTTGCCTGTAATTCTTCATGTCTAGTCATTTGCTTCACTCCATGCCATTAGGTTACGATCATAGTCCTGTAGTGCGTCCCTGCTTACCCGTAGCTCGCGTAAAGAGTCTGGGGTAGGTTGCCTGCCGAATTCTTTCTTCGCGTCCTGTACGCACTGCCACAGGCGGTATCTCTCTTGGAAGCTATACACTTTCTTCATTTTCCGGACCGAATTTTTGTAGGAAAGGTTTCATGCCTTCAACGTAGACTTTGTATAGCGTAGTCGGGTTGGGACCGATCCGCTCTTCGACGAACCACGCAAGCGCATCTTCTGCGGACGTGTGAGCGCCCCCAAGGTATTGGCGACCTGACCGGCCATGTCTCCAGACTTCAAAAGTCCCTGACGGGTTGAACCCGTCTCTATTGGTGTGAATGTAATAAGTATCCATCTCTATAGACCTAATTGTTTGTTAACTTTATCATCGAACGCTTTAAGTGCAGCTATCGCCTTACGTAGTCTAGCTTCAGCCTTACCTTCTGGCTGGCAGACAACCCTATCGACTCCGTTCCTTGCGCGTCGCAGTTCTTCGTAAAGGTCTGCTCTCTCATTCATCATTGCTGTAATATCCATCTCTTTTCTCCGAATTGTTTGTTTCGTTTCTTACTCTAACTAAGGTATCGGCATAAAGGTTCCCGATCTTAACTACTTCACACTTTCTTCACAGTGAATAAATTCTCTGCCATTCTGACGATCCAAGGCTGCTGAATTCCTTTCTGGATGGCCCTGAAGACTACAATTTCTTTGACCCCTGTAGCGGTCTTCTTAAGGCACATAGCCTTCACTATACCGGCATCAATATCTTCTTTGACCTTAAAGGTGTTTCCAGAATTCCGCATTGCTGCGACCATTTTCTGTAGCTCGCTATCGGTGGCCAACATATTCTCAAATTTCATAATCATTCTCCTTATTTTCTTTTCTCCGCTTCCCAGTCGCTGATGGCTTGTAGCTGGGCTTGAACGTCTCGGGCTTCACTCATGCTTGCCACATTCCCGCCGTGAGTCTTTCCCCCGTAGAACGGGTTCGAAGGCTTCATGCGGATATCAAGAACCCCTAAGTGATAGCGAGCCGTGAAGTCCGCAGTCTCGAACTTGTCTAGGTCCTGTAGCTGCTCCAGCATCCCTGCAACATGTTCTCCTTCAGTCACTTCGAGTATGTGCCGTAGGTGCAGTGCAGCATCGTCTGATAGCTCAAGATACTGCATTGGCGGGTTTGTCCGTTGGTGGGACGCGAATAGATCTTCCAATTCTTCATAGTCGATCCACTTCGAACTCTCTGAGACCTTCTGGGCCAGAAGCTTGGCCATGTCGATCACTTGCTTCTTACTGTATAGATACTTTTTCATCTTACTTCCAAATTTCGTTTATGAGTTTGAATAATTCCCACTTTCCGTCTGTCTTAGAGAAGAGCAGGCTGTAGTAACATTTGAACCGCATAGTCCACTTCTTGCAGAATTCTCTGCAACCCTTACTCAACTGGAAATTTATCATTCCGTCTTCTCCGCCACCCAGTCCGTAATACTGTGCCAGTATGAATGGACCGATCTTGATTGCTGCGAACCCTTCCCCTTCATGGTCACTATGTCGGGTCAGAAAGGTCCGGCCTTCGCTGTAATGATGTCCGCAGAACGGCGCGGTCTCCCACTCTTCAGTGGATCCGAAGCCAAGGTCTAGCAGTTTCGTATGTAGGGCTACAATTTTCATATTCGTATTAGTTAGTTACTTTCTCTCTGTATCGGCTTCAAGTTAAAATATCTTAAGCCCGATTGCAAATTATTTTTTCCGTCGCGGGATATACGTTGTGTCACACTATATTCGAATCACCTGCCAGCTTGGGTTTGAATTCTCCGCTACCGGATTTGAATTCTCCGGTGGGGGGCTTGAATTCTCCGGTGGGGGTCTGAAAATGGCCTTGGATAGCCGTTATTGCGATTCGATCTTCACACAATCTTCATAATTGAGAATGTCAAGACTTCACACAAACTTCACACGACCTTCACAGAACCTTCATAATAGGGTATAGCCGTTATTGCGAATCTTCACACGAACTTCACATTCAGTTCACGGAATCTTCACAAAGTAGCTTCACACTATCTTCACAGTTCCTTCACAGTATCTTCATATAATATGTCTTCACGAAATCTTCATATAACTCGGTCTGGTTTATACACTGGCCAAAAATATCGGCCAAAATATTGACAATGTTAACACCTTCACACAATCTTCATAAACCTAAGTTTGGCATAGTTTTTGTTGTCACGGCAAGAATCATGCCAAAATAGTCGAATTCGCTCAAAATCGCCTATCTATTTT
>Ga0208899_1000120_pt1 | contig 46946 bp, 60 predicted proteins | sample VirMetDEL_Nov_24_FD_184518 | JGI IMG/M metagenome (GOLD analysis project Ga0208899, IMG submission 184518) | Aqueous microbial communities from the Delaware River and Bay under freshwater to marine salinity gradient to study organic matter... | ecosystem: Environmental > Aquatic > Marine >... | reverse complement strand
GTCATGACGAGAGGAGCCGAAGCTCCTCTGTCTTTTAGTATCGATCAGCGTAAGGATCTCTACCTGTGATTGATTTCTGTGCTTCTCTTTGGCTCATGGAATCGTGAGGCTCAACAGATATCTCAGCTGTAACCACTCCATCATGTGAAGTAATATAACCACTACCATATTCAAAGTCATTACCAAACCATTCTTTCCACCAGGCTTGAGCTTCTTTTAGTTGGTCAAACTTTACAGTTTGACCATTACCATAATCATCTATTGATTCTTTATAGATAACGTATTTCATATTACACCTCCTTTCTTGTTGACTTTGTTTTCTTATCCCAATTTGTTTGATACATTCCCCATTCATCTTTGTACGCATCGAACTGACCCTCAACTGCTTGAAGATTATCTAACATTCCAAGAAGAATATCTTCCTGGTCTTCATCGATTCCACCAGTTTTTGCGTCATCTAAAATTTCTTCAAGATTTGCTCTTGCCTCAGTCACTGCATTACAAACTAATTCTAAACCTTTTATTTGATAACTATTCATAATTAACTCCTTTGTTGTTGTTTATATTATAAATATACATAAGAGCAGCTTAGTCGTCACATTTATATTGAATACACATGACCGTTGGGTGGGATTGCGTTCTAGGGTGGAGTATAGGGTTACTATATGGATAACCAAATCAACTTTACAAACGATTGACCCCCCACCCCCTAAATAAGGCAGAGAGGGTAACTAATACGATCATCTATTACAAGCATTGATATTTTCATTCAGATGTATTATTGTTTGGCCATGAACTTTGAAGCATTACCAAAAGAGGTGTTACAGGAAGTCCTGTTACTGGAGCAACAACGCAAGCGACTTGAAACTCGTGAAGTAGCTCAAACTAAATTTCTTGCCTATGCTAAACATGTATATGAGGGATTTATAGAGGGTAAACATCATCGTATCATTGCCGAAAAGCTCGAGGACATTGCATCGGGTAACTTGAAGCGTTTGATCATCAACATGCCACCTAGACACTCGAAATCAGAATTAGCGTCATATTTAATGCCTTCGTGGTTCCTGGGCCGTAATCCGAAATTAAAAATCATACAGGCTACCATGAACACGGAACTTGCTGTAAGATTTGGTAGAAAAGTCCGAGATCTCATTGCCGATCCCATATATGCTGAGATCTTTCCCAAAACGGACTTGAAACAGGATAGCCAAGCGGCAGGTCGTTGGGAGACTAGCCAAGGCGGGGAATATTTTGCTGCGGGGGTGGGTGCTGCAATGACTGGTCGTGGAGCGGATTTATTGATCATTGACGATCCGCACTCGGAACAAGATGCATTGTCCACGGTTGCTTATGATAATACATATGAGTGGTATACATCTGGACCGAGACAGAGATTACAACCGGGGGGAACCATCATCATTGTGCAAACCAGATGGTCTAAGAAGGATCTGACGGGGCGATTAGTTCAGAATATGGCGATGGATAGTATGTCCGATCAATGGGAGGTTATAGAATTCCCAGCCATACTTCCTAGTGATAAACCATTATGGCCTGAGTTTTGGCAAGTAGAAGAACTATTAAAGGTCAAGGCTTCACTGTCCCCGGTCAAGTGGAACGCCCAGTGGCAACAAAATCCGACATCGGAAGCTGTTGCGATGATCAAGAGAGAGTGGTGGCAACCGTGGGAGAGATCCGACACACCGAGACTAGAATATATAGTGCAGAGTTATGATACGGCATATAGTAAAAAAGAGACTGCCGACTATAGTGCTATTACAACTTGGGGTGTATTTGAGCCGAGAGAGAATGGGGATCAGCATTTAATTATGTTGGATGCGAAGAAAGGTAGATGGAGTTTCCCCGAGTTGAAGGAGATTGCGATAGAGGAAAATGAATATTGGGAACCTGACATGATGTTGATTGAGGCAAAAGCGAGCGGACAACCTTTGGCTGATGAATTAAGATTGTTAAATCTTCCTGTTACTACGTTTAGTCCTGGTAGACGAAAAGGTGGTGGTGGTGTAGACAAGACTATGAGAATGCATATTGTGTCGCCTATTTTCGAATCGGGCAAAGTATGGTATCCTGAAGGAGAAAAATTTGCAGAAGATGTTATTGAAGAGGTTGCATCTTTTCCGAATGGCGACCATGATGACTATTGTGATAGTATGACAATGGCAGTTATGCGTTTTAGGCAAGGTGGATTTATCGATTTAAAAGGCGAAGAGATTCCAGAGAACTGGTATCCTCGTAGAGCAAGGGAATATTACTAATGTCAGGATATATCGGTAAATTTTTAAAAGGAATGTTGAAAGAAGGTGCTCAAGTTTCAACAAAGACTATGCCAGATGCTGTTGTTGGTAAAAAAGTATTTGGAGATCCTAATAAACCGGGCAAACTTAAAGTAGAAATTATTTCTAAAGACGGTAAACAAAAAGGTTTATTTAAATTAGACGAAATAAAGAAAAAACCAGGTCGTGCTCGTAGTGAACAAAACATACCAGAAATACAACAAGTCGAAGATTCAGTAAATTATGCAAGAAGACCTATCACTGAAGAAGAAACTTTGTCATTAAGGCCAGGTGAAATTAAAAATAGATTGTTATATGATCCAGATTTAAGTATAGCCAAGCAACAAGAAACAGGAAGAACTGGTAATGAATTATTACTAGAAAAGTATGGAGGAGAACTATACAAAGGAGTTAGAGGTATTGGTAGACAACAACTTCCAGGTTTAAGAAGAAAACCAGAAGAGATAAAAGCACAGTCTGACTTTGCAAGAAGATTTAAAGAGAAGCAGATAGAAGCGGCTAAAAAAGCAGAACAACAAAAAAAGAAACAAGTGGCAGAAGAAGTTGTTGCTTCGCAACAATTAGTAGCAAGAAGACAAAGACCAAATGCAGAAGATCCTTTTTTCAGATTACCAGGTGGTGCTGTTGATATGAAGAAACTTAGAGAAGCAACGAGCCGATTTGAAAATAATAAGAGTAAAAAAGAATTTATGGACAATCCAACAAAACCTATGTGGGCGAAAGGTGGTTCAGTAAAAGTGAATAAGAAAAAACAAAATATTAAAAAGACCTATCGCACTGTTACAAACAGATTTTCAGATAGAATGTTACCAGGCAAAAAACGAACTACGAGGATATACTAATGGCAATAGAACCTAGAGAAATAGCAGGCATGGTAGAATCATCTATGGGTGCAGGAGGAGAAACGGCAACCAATATAAATGATTTGGATTTAGAAGTTGAATTAGAAGAAGATCAAGAATTATTACCCGAGGGGGTTGAGTTGATTGGTGATGAGGAATTAGAAGTTGAAGCAGAAGAATATGATCATACAGCCAATCTCGCAGAGGTTCTTGACGATGATGTTTTGGGAGACTTATCATCGGATATTAGAGCCAAGTTTCGTGAAGACGTTGAATCGAGGGAAGACTGGGAAGAAGCGATTGCAAAAGGGTTAGGGTTACTTGGTATAAATTATGAAGAGCGAAGCGAACCTTTCTTAGGGGCCACAGGTGTAACTCATCCATTGCTTTCTGAAGCGGTGACCCAGTTTCAAGCACAGGCTTACAAAGAGATGTTACCAAGTGGTGGCCCTGTAAAAACCCAGATCCTTGGTGCACCGACCAAGGAGACTGAAGATCAAGCCCAACGTGTAGAAGACTTCATGAATTATCAGATTACTGAAATCATGGAAGAATATGATCCAGACACGGATCAAATGTTGTTCTATTTGCCGTTGACGGGATCTACATTTAAAAAGATTTATTTTGACGAGACTAAACAGAGAGCCGTTTCCAAGTTCGTACCAGCAGAAGATATGGTTGTTCCGTATTCAGCTAGTGATTTAAGAACAGCGGAGAGGGTTACACATGTAGTGAGAATGTCGTATAATGATATTCGCAAATTACAAGTAGCAGGAGTATACAGAGATGTTGAATTATCTGAAACAGGCGATGGTGACGATGAAGGAGCTATCCAAGAACGTGCTGATGAGTTGTTGGGATTACGCCCTAATTACTCTGACGACTCTTACACCTTACTGGAATGCCACATTGACTTGGACTTGGAGGGTTTTGAAGACACGGATATGGAGGGGAATCCTTCGGGTATTATGCTACCTTATATTGTTACCATTGATCAGAATTCTGGAAAAGTGCTTTCAGTGGTTAGAAACTTTAGAGAACAAGACCCATTAAAGAGAAAGAGACAATATTTTGTACACTTTAAGTTTTTACCAGGGTTTGGATTTTATGGTTTCGGGTTACTACACACAATCGGAGGCTTATCTCGTGCTGCAACTTCTATTCTTAGGCAGTTAATTGATGCAGGTACTTTATCAAATCTTCCAGCGGGTTTCAAAGCAAGGGGTGTTCGTATTCGTAATGATGATGAGCCTCTTAATCCTGGTGAGTTTAGGGACATCGATGTCCCAGGCGGAGATCTCAAAAATTCCATTATCCCACTGCCATACAAAGAGCCTTCAGGCACATTAGCACAACTTTTAGGTGTTGTTGTTGACTCTGGAAGACGTTTTGCACAGGTTGCAGACGCAAAAATAGCCGATGTTAACTCTCAAGCACCAGTTGGAACGACTGTTGCGTTGATTGAACAAGGTTCAAAGATCATTTCGAGTATACATAAGCGTTTACATTATGGTCAAAAGCAAGAATTTCGTATGTTAGCGGAGATTTTTAGCGAAAATCCAGTTCCATACCCTTATTTTGTTGGAAATGTGCCTCCAGAGACAATGCAAGCCGATTTTGATGGTCGTGTGGACATACTTCCAGTATCAGATCCGAACATTTTCTCTATGGCACAGCGATTATCGCTTGCACAAACACAATTACAGATGGCACAAGCTGCACCGCAAATGCATAATTTGCGAGAAGCGTATAGACGTATGTATGATGCGTTAGATATTAAGAATATTGATGCTATTTTACCAGAACCTCCACAACCACAGCCCGTGGACCCAGCAACCGAGAATGGAAATGCCTTAAAAGGTATGCCTTTACAGGCGTTCCCAGAGCAAGATCATGAAGCTCATGTAAGAGCTCACATACCTTTCTTAGCAAATCCTGCCTCACAAGCAAATCCACAAGGATATTTGATGTTACATGCTCATGTTCAAGACCATATTGGTATGATGGCTCGTGATCAGGTAACCACATTCTTCCAAAAATCAGTTGAAGCAGCACAAATGGAAGGCCAACCTGTGCCTCAAATTGATCCAGCAGCCGTTGAAGCGGCCATCGCCCAACAAACTGGAGAAATATTGAATGAATTACTACCTTCATTAGCACCACAGACACCAGAAGATCCATTGGTTGAGATTAGAAAGAAAGAGCTTGAGAATGACACAGCAGAGCTTCAAAGAAAAACTATGAATGATCAAATGAACTTTCAAGTTGATACAGCTAAGATCCAACAGGCTTATGATTTAGCTCAACAAAGACAAAGACTACAAGAAAACATTGCTGATGATCGTAATGATGTGAATATTTACAGAATTAATATGGCCTCGGCTAACAAACGTAAATAATCTGTGATATAGTGGAGATATGGATCCAGTAACTATATCGGTGGCTGTAGGCGTTGCCTCAAAAGCTTTCTCTGCCATTAAAAAAGGTTTTGAGGTTGGTCGTGACATTGAACAAATGTCGGGGGACATTGGACGTTGGATGGGTGCTGTAAGTGACGTTGATAATGCAGAAAAGCAAGCTAAAAATCCTCCCTTGTTTGGTAAATTGTTTAAAGCTGGTTCTATCGAAGAAGCCGCTCTTGCCGCTTATGCAGCCAAGAAGAAACTTGAGGAGCAAAGGTATGAACTCAAGGTATTTTTAAACATGACCCATGGCCCAGGGGCTTATGATGAACTCCTCAAGATGGAAGGACAGATAAGGAAACAACGTCAAGATACAATTTATAAACAACAACAACTCCGAAGACAAGTAGGGGAAGCCATAGGCTGGCTTTTTCTAGTTCTTGTTATAGGAGGTTTCTTATTGTTATTGGCTAGTGTTTTTTCTTCCAAAGCGTATGGTAAAGATTATACTAGAAATCAAAAAATAAATAACGGAACAACTTCTGTTCCCAAAATGACAACATGTAGGTTGAAGAAACAAAAAGTTTTTAAAGGTAAGATGGCTTGTATTTATGTTGGTGCTCAAAGGACATATGAATTAGAATTCACGGATATTCATGTAGGATGTCCACGAAATTATAAATGTGTGTTTAATCCTAATGGTCAAGAGCCATCTATAGATAAAGTTATGGAAAGTTTGCGAAGCATAGCTAAATAGGAGATAAAAATGGAAAATATGGTATTAGATGCGTGGAATGATTTATCGTACTTAGAAGGAACACTATTTACAATTTGGCTTTTTATCTTATACTATGGTAAGGTTTGGATAGATAGTAGTTTTTCCAAGAAGGATTGCAAATGTTCGCAGCGTTAATTGGACCTATTGCAAATCTAGCGACTAGCTGGATGGACAATAAGGTTGAGAAGACAAAGGCAGAAGGCAAAGCTAAAGTTGCTACTGTTATGGCTAAAGCTAAAGTTGCCGAGAGAGTTGCAGCTGGCGAAGTCGAGTGGGAAAAATCTATGGCTGATGCTACTGATGGATCCTGGAAGGATGAATTTGCCTTAGTTGTCCTACTTTTGCCTGCAATTTTAGTCTTCATTCCGTCATTCACAGAATATGTAAGAACTGGGTTTGAAGTATTAAACACTTTACCAGATTGGTACCAGTATCTTTTATTTATAGCGGTAAGTAGTTCATTTGGTATTAAAGGTGTTGGACAAGCCATGAAACTTATGGGTAAAAAATAATGAAAAGAAAAATCGGCAAGATAAAAAAAGTTATTAAGGGTTTAGAGAAGGCATCTAAATCACATTCTAAACAAGCTAAAGTATTAAAAAAAGTTATAAAGAAGGCGTGATGACTAGATTATTAAAATGGATATTTAGAACAGGTAATCGTATTGGTGTTTCTAAAGAGAGAGAATTATCAAAACATAGAGTTCACACAACAAAGTATCAGGACTTGTGTATGTAATGGCTAGAGTAAGACAATTTGCAAATGATTTAGGTATAAGTAAAAATCAAGCACAGAACTTAATTAACAAAGGTCGCAGTCGCAAGGACGGTGGATCGCAAATCTTGGAGAAAATGATGAAACCAAAAAAATATGGTAGTGGTGGTTCTAATAAGGTCACTAAAATTAAAGAAAAAACCACTAACAAAGCAAAAATGGGTAACTTTAAAAACATAATAAATCAATCAGTTACAGGTAAAATTACTCCAGAAGAAGCAGAACAAGCCATAAAAAAAATAGTATTGACTAAAGCAGGTGGCGGAGCCACTGACTTTGGAATGCTAAGTGTTAAAGCAGGTATCGATAAAAACCCAAAAGCAACACAGGCGGACAGAATAGCAGGAGCTAAAATGAAGGAAAAGCCAGTTACCAGAGCTAAAGGTGGTGGTTTAGCCATTCAAGGACTAGGATTTAAAGGAGTTAGATAAGTGTCTTATGCTAATGATGCACAAGCTACAGATCCTGGAGTAAGTCCTTCAGACGAGGATGAAGCCGCTGAAGTTTCTGAAAGAGGGGGTTTTGGACCAGCTGGTCCAAATACAAGTGATGACGGAGCCTCACAACAATTTAGTAGTATAGACGTTCCAGGCTTTACCGATTCTATGGAAGTAGCAATGGGTCTTTATGGCCCAAGTGCTATCGGAAAAGGAATGACTCAAACTCAATTCAATGCTGCAACTGGCAGAACTAATTATAATCCTCATCCAGACTCCTTTTGGTCACAACTTTTCGGACCAGAAAATGTAGATTACACAGACCAGTATGGTGGTCCTCAAGGGGTTGCAGAGATAAATGCTATAGCTCTTGATGTGTATAATAATCCAATAGATGCAAAAGGTAATGTAAGGGGTGCTGAAGGACAAGCAACTGCTTTTGGGACAGTAAAAAGCATTGACAAACAAATGACTGTACCTGAAATGATCGCAAGAGGTGTTATGAGTTTAACTCCTCTTGGTCTACCTTTATCTATGATAGGTAAAACACAAAAATCTATTGCTCCTATTGGAGCACCGGGAGCACCAGGGGCGATAGGAACTGGATACAATTATAATGCAACATTAGATCCTGCATCTCCAAGCTATACAGGTTCTACAGGTATGTTCTCTGGAATAGTAAACGCTTTAACAGGTGGTGCAGGAACACAAGCTTATAGCACAGCAAAAGAAGCTATTGAAGACGTTCTTAGTTCTAGAGAGAAAGAGAAAGAAAGAGAGGCACAAGGATTTGGTCAGTTTAGTGCATCACCTAAAGCTAATGTAGGAATAGAAGCACTTGATCCAATAGGAAAGAGTAAAGCAGATGAAGCAATAAGTTCTATAAACAATATGTTTTCTATAGCTCCTAGCTCTAGAACCATGTCTAAAGATGAAATCAAAGATGCTTTTGATAGATCAATTAAAGAGAATGTTGAAATCCCTAGTAATATTTCTTTTTCTGATCTTATGAATGCCACCACACTGGGAACTCCCGAATATGAAGCAACAAAAGGTGGCGACTTTTCATCAATCACATCAGGAAGTTCTTACTTTAATTAATATTGAGAGCTTTTGGACAAACATGTACATAACAGATTTTTTAAATAAATATAAAAGAGACTTGAATAATAGAATTGATGATATAAGTATTTCATTGACTAGTGGTAGTGCATCTGATATTGGTCAATACAAAGCGATGGTAGGCGAAATACAGGGATTAACCTACGCATTGGAACATGTACAAACCCTGCTAAAGAAGGTGGATGATGAGTCTGATAGTACCAGAATACGTTCTAGCACAGAGGAACGCTAAAAAGAAAGCCGAAGAAGAAGCAAAAAAGTTAAACTTAATACAAAGAATACCACAGCCAACGGGTTGGCGAATATTAGTTATGCCTTACATGGGCAAAGAAAAAACTGAAGGTGGTGTTTATGTTCCAGATCCAGTAAGAGAAAGAGAAGCGAGAGCCACAGTTACAGCATATGTAGCTAAAGTGGGACCTTTGGCATATAAAGATATTGACAAATTTGGAGAAGACGGAGCTTGGTGTAAGGAAGGCGACTGGGTTTGTATTGGTCGTTACGCTGGGTCACGATTCCAGATAGAGGGTGGGGAAGTTCGAATAATCAATGACGATGAAGTCATTGCAACCATTGTCGATCCTGACGACATCAAATCATACGGAGTATAGTATGCAAGAAGAAATAAAAGTTGAAGAAGCCGAAGAAGAAGGTCAAGAAATAGAAATAGAGGAGAAAGTTGATGACAGCAAACAAGAAGAAGTTGTCGTCAACACCAAAGATTCAACCGAGGATAAACAAACAGAGTCTGATGACTTGTCTGAATATTCGGAATCTGTCAAGAAACGTATTAGCAAACTTACGTCTAAGTTTCGAGAGGAAGAGAGACAAAGAAACGAAGCTATAAAATTTGCTGAATCTGTTAAAAAACAAAACGAAGAATTGAAAGCAAAGCTTGATAAACTAGACAATACTTATGTAGGTGAGTTTGACACAAGAGTCCAATCTCAATCAATAGCTGCAAAAGAAGCTTATAGAAAAGCTGTAGAAGAAAATGATGTTGATGCAATGTACGAAGCATCTCAAAACATTTCTAGAATAGCTATGGAAGAAGCTCGACTTAATCAATTAAAAACAAGAAAAGAAGAACAAGCTAAACAAGCTGAAGTTGAGCCGACACAAGCTCAACAACCTCAAGCTCAACAACCTCGTCCCGACCCTAAAGCGGAAGAATGGGCTAAAAAGAACACATGGTTTGGTCAAGATCAGACTATGACCTATGCAGCTTTTGGCCTACACAAACAATTAATTGAGGATGAGGGGTTTGACGCAACGTCAGATGAGTACTATAATGAACTTGATAATAGAATTAGATCAGAGTTTCCACATAAATTCCAGGAAGCTCAGAAAAAATCTAATAGTCCCAGAGTCGCCTCTGCTGGGACAACGGCTTCTAAGTCGTCATCACCAAAGGGACGCAGAACAGTCAAGTTGACTGCTTCGCAGATTGCTATTGCGAAACGGCTGAATGTTCCGCTTGAAGAATATGCTAAATATGTGAAGGAGTAAAAACATGACAGACAAAAGAACATCACGAGAGAATGAGTCTCGTGCAAAGACCCCGGCAAGAAGAAAACCGTGGGCACCCCCATCAAAGCTGGCAATGCCAGAGGCACCCGCTGGGTACAAACATCGTTGGATCAGAACTCATTTAAGAGGTGAGGATGATAAAACGAATATGCACTCAAGACTTCGGGAAGGCTGGGAACCAGTAAGGGCGGATGAGTATCCAGATTCTGGAGACATGTATCCAACCATTGAAGAGGGTAAGAATGCAGGGGTAATTGGTGTAGGTGGTTTAATGCTTGCCCGAATACCAGAAGAAACGGTACAAGAAAGAACTGAATATTATCGGGACCAGACCCGCAACCAGATGAAAGCCGTGGATGAAAACCTAATGAGGGAACAACATCCTTCAATGCCGATCCATACGGATAGGCAAAGTCGTGTATCTTTCGGTGGGAAACCAAAGCCCTCCGAGTAACTATAATGAAGCAAAAGGAGCTTAAAGATGGCTAATGTAAACGTAAAGTTTGGATTAAAGCCGATTAGTGTAATTGGTGGTGGCATCAATTCTACTAGTCAGTACTTTATCAAAAGCGATGCTTCAGCGATTTTCCAAGGTTCTCCAGTTGAAGTCGAGTTGACAGGTGGAACCGCAGCAATCATAACAAGTGCCGATGGAGATGGTAAACAACTCCTTGGTGTTTTTGCTGGATGTGAATACGTTGATGCGTCAACAGGTAAATTAACATTTAAAAACACATGGGCAGGATCAGGAACAGCTGATACTAACTTTGATATTAAATGTTTTGTTTATGATAACCCAATGCAAAAATTTATTATTGCATCAGATGGTACAAACACAAACAGAGCAACCGCAAAGGCAGATATATTCAAAACTGCACAACTTGCGACTGCAACAGCTGGAAATACTACCACTGGTTTATCAAGTGCAATGATAGATATATCTACAGCTGAAGCCAGCGACCCATCAAATCCTTTGATGATTGTTGGTATTCATGAGGATGTGACTAATGCTGATCACTCTGCCGCAGGTATCTCCTATATCGTTAAAATTAACAATCATGTGTACGCCTCTTCTAGTGGTGACGCTGATGCTGCTATATCATAAGGAGTTTTAATTATGGCAATTTCAAGAGCACAACTCGCCAAAGAATTAGAGCCTGGTTTAAACGCCCTCTTTGGTATGGAGTATAATAGGTATGAAGGTCAACATGCAGAAATCTTTGACACCGAGTCATCTGACAGAGCGTTTGAAGAAGAAGTAATGTTGAGTGGATTTGGAGCTGCACCGACTAAAGCAGAAGGTAACGCAGTGACATTTGACGATGCAAATGAGGCTTATACTGCAAGGTATAACCATGAGACAGTTGCAATGGCGTTCTCAATAACAGAAGAAGCCGTAGAGGATAACCTTTATGACAAAATCTCTTCTCGTTACACAAGAGCACTTGCAAGATCCATGGCACATACCAAGCAAGTAAAAGCAGCAAATGTGTTGAATAATGCATTCGATACAACTGTAACAGGTGGTGACGGAAAAGCATTGTGTGTAACAGATCACCCATTAACAAATGGTGGTACACTAGACAATGTTTCAGCAGCCGATCTTAACGAAACATCTTTAGAAGATGCTTTAATTTCTATCGCAGGTTTTACAGATGAGCGTGGATTAATCATTGCTTTAAGAGGCATGAAGTTAATTATACCTCGTCAGTTACAATTTGTAGCAGAGAGATTAATGGCAACTAATCTAAGAGTGGCAACAGCAGATAACGATGTCAACGCTATCAAGTCAACTGGTATGTTACCAAATGGCTATGTAGTGAATGATTTCTTAACTGACACTGATGCTTTCTTCATTAAGACAGATGCTCCAAACGGATTAAAGCATTTCGAAAGAATGGCTTTAGCAACAGCTATGGATCCAGATTTCGAGACAGGAAACATGAGATATAAAGCAAGAGAAAGATATTCTTTTGGTTTCTCTGATCCTCGTGCCGTGTTTGGTTCACCAGGAGCGTAAGCTTAAATACAATTTTAAAGAAAGGGCAGTTACATACTGCCCTTTTTTGTGTATAATAAACTAAACCTTGACAGTTGCATGGTGCGACTGACATTTGCCAAGACAAGGAGATTGATATGGCTAACACAACTTTTTCGGGTCCAGTCCGATCAGAAGGTGGATTTACATCCATTTCTAAAAACAGCACTACAGGTGCTATAACAACCCTCTCAAGCATTAACTCAACTGGCGTGGCATCCTTTGATGCTAATACACTTTCTGTAGAAGCAGGAACAGGTATTACAACTGGTTCTGGAACTATATACAGAACTGCCGTTCAAAGAGTTGGTGGAATTATCACAACAAAAATTTTAATTGACCTAACAGGTTTAAGATCAACAGGATCTGGTGACATCATTGGTGTTAACGGAACATCATTGGTTTGTCATATTGGTCAGATAACTGCTGCACAAAACGGAACTATCTTAACTGGTAGCATGGAATGTTTTGAAGCACCAGCTGGTGGTGATCCTGACATTAACGTACACTCTGCAACAGAAGGTACTGGTGTTGAAGATGGTGCTATTGGTGATTTAACTGAAACATTATTGGTTAACGCAGGTGATGCAACATTGGGAAGCAAAGTTTACTTCACTGCTGTTCCAGCCGCAGATCAATTCTTATACTTAACAACTGGTGATGCAACAGATGCAGATTACACTGCTGGTAAGTTATTCATTGAATTAATGGGTTACGAAGCTTAATAGGAGTTTAATATGGCTGGATCAAGATCTGACGTAAAAGCCTTTAATGTAGATCAAGGAGCCTCTGCTGCTGTGGTAGGACCTGCAAGATCAAGAATAAGACAAATAGTCGTATTTGGTAATTCTGCTGGTGCTCTTACTATAACAGATGGTAATGGTGGTTCCACTTTGATAGTACAAAGTTTTCCAACTGGATTACACACTCTTAATATTCCAGACAATGGTATATTAGCAGAGAGTGGTGCCTATCTATCTGCGTTCACTGGCAGTGGCAACAAGTTGACTATATTCTTATCGTAATGACTAGAAAAAAAGACAAACAGCCACCTAAAACTAAAAAGTATTTCCGCTCTACTAAAAGTGGGGCGGGAATGACTAAAAAGGGTGTTGAAAAATATCGTAGAGACAACCCTGGGAGTAAATTAAAAACGGCAGTTACTGGTAAAGTAAAAAAAGGTAGCACCGCTGCAAAGAGACGTAAGTCATATTGTGCACGATCAGCTGGGCAAATGAAACAATTTCCAAAAGCTGCAAAAAATCCTAATAGTAGATTAAGACAAGCTAGGAGAAGATGGAAGTGTTAAAGACAAGAGATTTAATAAATGGTGTTTCTGTCGTTCTTGTAGCGGGTTCCATTATTTGGATAGTAAGCACTCTCATTGAGGTTGATAAAAGAACAGCTATGACAGAGATGAAAGTTTCTGAAAATCACAAAATGATAAAACCTTTATGGGAAAATTTTATCAGGAGTAAACAAGATGGTTATGTCAAGAGGCTCGATGAGCAAACAAATAACAAAGTCGGTTTCAAGTGGAAATAAAAAAAGAAAAACAAGAAAACGAAAAACAAAAAATATTCAGAGGAAGCCCTGTTAAGTACTGTCTAAATTGTAGAAAGAAAAAATGGACTTGTACATGTTACAAAGTTAGTGGATTAGAGGAGTTAAGAAGTGCCAAAAGACGCATGTTATCACAAAGTAAAAGCAAGATATAAGGTTTTCCCTTCCGCTTATGCATCAGGGGCTATTGCAAAGTGCCGAAAGGTTGGTGCTGCAAACTATGGTAATAAATCAAAGAAAAAAGCAGATGGTGGCATCATGGATAAACAAGCCGTCATCAAAGCATCTAATGGAAAAGTTTACAGAAAAAGAAAAGCAAAAGATTCACGAATCGCAAGAGGTTGTGGTAATGTCTTGAATGAAAGACGAAAAAAGACAAAGATTACATAATGGCAGTAAGAAAGACAAAATCAGGTTTAGCACTTAAAAGATGGTTCAAGGAGGGCTGGAAAGATGTTAAAACGGGTAAGCCATGTGGTAGGAAAAAGGGCGAGAAAAGGGGTACGCCTTATTGTCGCCCAAGTAAAAGGGTGTCTTCGAAAACTCCGAAAACTGCTTCGGAGATGACTTCTACTGAAAAACGTAGTAGAATAAGACAAAAGAATCGGTTGGGGCAGCCCGCTGGTAAACCAAGAAGAGTAGCATCACTAAGAAAGAAAAGGAAAAAATAATGAAAAAACCTAAACAAAGTCAGCCAGAGGGCGGTGTAGATATTTTTAAAAAGAAACCTATACCGAAAAAACCTAGTCAGCCAGAAGGTTCTGGAGCACCAAATAAACTAATTCAAAGACAACCAGAAGGTTCTGGAGCACCTAAAAAGAAAAAGCTGATTCAAAGACAACCCGAGGGTTCTGGAGCACCTAAAAAAATAACAGGTAGAGGTGAGTTTAGAGATACTGATAAAAGTAAAAAAATTAAAACCACAACTAAAACCACAACTAAAACCAAAGTTAAACCAAAAGTAGTTACACCTAAGATGATTAAAGATGCAGGTTTTACTACATTGAGAGACTATTTAAATGATAAAAGAGGTTTAACAAGAAGAGACGGAAAGAAAGTTGTCAAAACAACAAAAACAAAATCTTCTGCTCCAAAAGCTCCACCTCCAGCACCAAACAGAGGCAAAAAGAAAATAGTTCCTTCGTTAAAAGTATCTAGGTCAGGCATTGATGGTGCTGCCACGACTGTAAAAAAGAAAAGTAAGGTTAAAACAGGTTTAGGGTCTAAAGTTATGTCTACAAAAACTCCTAAAACCTATAAGGGTACGAACATTAAACCTACTAAACTTCAAAGAGATAGAATGCGTAAGAGAATGATGGGGTCTACATAATAAATGGCAACTTCAAATTCAAGAGATTTCGACTTAGATGTCGCAGAGATAATAGAAGAAGCATATGAGCGTTGTGGCCTAGAGATGAGAACTGGCTATGATGCTAGAACTGCTAGACGTTCATTAAATCTTATGTTTGCTGATTGGGCGAACAGAGGATTGAACATGTGGACAGTTACACAAGACACTAAAACTATTACTTCTGGCACGGCAACTTATTCCTTTGATGCTACCTATGTCGATCTCTTGGAAGTTGTTCTAAGAAATAGTAGTGGTACAGATTTTACTTTAACTCAAATGAGTAGAAGTGAGTATTTAACTATTCCAAACAAAACAACTACTGGACAACCAAGTCAGTATTTCTTTGACAGACAAGTTACTCCGACAATAACTCTATGGGCAACACCCAATGCAACTTATACCTTAGTTTATTATTATGTAAGTCGTATTCAAGACGCAGACGCTTTAGTTAATAACGCAGACACTCCGTTTAGATTTCTTCCTTGTATGGTAGCAGGTCTTGCTTATTATTTAGCTATGAAGAAAGCACCAGAAAGAGTTCAGCTATTGAAAGCTGTATATGAAGAAGAATTTCAAAGAGCCGCAGCTGAGGATGCTAATAGCACTCCTTTAAAACTAACACCTAGCATGACATACTATAGTTACTAATATGGCAAGATTCGCAACAGGAAAAAAAGCATGGGGATATTCAGATCGATCAGGTTTTCGTTATCGTTTACGAGAAATGAAGACAGAGTGGAATGGTTTGAAAGTCGGCCCCGATGAGTATGAGGCTAAACACCCACAGTTAGAGCCTAATCATCCTGGACCAGATCCAACAGCTTTGTATGAGCCAAGACCAAATCAAGACACAGACTTAACTGCATTCGTGGTGTACACAAATGTTGGAGATGGTATAATAGGGAAAAAATTATCAAGTTTTAAGGTTACAACTAGCCTTGGAGAAGTTACAGTGAGTACATCATGAGTTTTACATTAACAACATTAAAACAATCTATACAAGATTGGACAGAAAACGATGAAACGACTTTTGTTAATGAGCTAGATTTTTTTATAAAAAACGCAGAAGAAAGAATATTCAAACTTGTTGACTTAGATTATTTTAGAAAAAATGTTACTGGAACCATGACAGCCAGTAATAAGTTTTTACAAAAACCATCTGATTACTTAGCTACTTATTCGTTATCGTATGTAAACGCTAGTAATGAAAATGTTTTTTTATTACAAAAAGATGTTAATCTTATTCAAGAATATACTGCTGATCCAACAACTACTGGGTCTCCTATATACTACGCTTCTTTTGATGTAGACAATTTTATAGTAGCACCAACTCCAAGCACTGATTTTGCAGTAGAGTTACACTATTATTATAGACCTGCATCACTTACTACAGATGATTCTGGAAGCACATGGATAAGCACCAATGCACCTGACGCACTTTTATATGCCTGTCTTGTAGAAGCATATACTTTTATGAAAGGTGAAGCAGACATATTACAATTATACAATGGTAGATTTAGTGAAGCTATTCAAAGATTAAAAGGATATGCAGAGGGACAAGAGAATCTAGATGCTTACAGAAGAGGACTACCTACCAAATAAATTGACTTTTTTAGTCCAAACTTTATATTACACAATATGAAAAATAAAAGCATAGCTATTGTTGGATTAGGCAATAGTTTTTCAGAATATATTTTAGCTAAAATTAGAAGCGAAAAGTTCGATGAAGTTTGGGCAATAAACGCTATGTCTGGAGTTATATATCATGATAAATGTTTCATGATGGATCCACCGTCAAGGTTTTTAGATACACCTAACGCTGGAACACAAACAAATATAATGGCAGAAAGATTAAAAACAAAAATAAATGTTCCTATTTTTTCTTGTACGTTAGATGAAAGATGTCCAGATGTTGTAGAATATCCACTACAAGATGTGTTGCAGAAAACTAAATATGCATATTTAAACAACACTGTTGCTTATGCACTTGCCTATGCAATAGCAGAAGAAGTTTCTGATCTACATTTGTATGGTATAGATTTCACACACAAAGCAGTTAATTTTGCAGAGGCAGGTAGAGCTTGTTGTGAGTTTTGGTTAGCTATAGCAGTATCTAAAGGAATAAAACTTCACATAGCAAATAGTTCTTCTTTGTTAGACACTAATGTTTCAGAGGATCAAAAACTATATGGCTATCATAGGCTGGATGACCCACTAATTTCTACAACTACACAAGGTGAAATGTTGATTACTAAAAAATCTAAACTAGATCCTCCAGAGCCTTTAGATGCGACACCTAATATAATTGGTAGAGAGGACATACCAGGAGTAACATACGAGGAGAAGAAAAATGTTTAACGTAGGAGTATCACAAGCGGGGAAAGTAAATGTAATGACTTCAGACAAAGGTGGTTTAAACAACGAGCAAATAGCAGATTTAGCAGTTGATAAAATAGTCAGTATATCAGATCAAGCACCTCCACATATAAGACAACAAGCAAATCAATTTAGAGAACATCTTAAAAAAGTATTGTATCACTACCTAGTCTTGGCAAGAAAGGAAGAGCGTGGTACTATAATCCAAGCCTTAAGATCGAGTGGTCAAAAGGAAACAGCCGAATATATAAGGAGACTCTAATATGGCTATAGCACAAGCAATGTGTACTTCCTTCAAGAAAGAGTTGTTAGAAGGTGTACACAATTTTAAAAACTCTGGTGGAGACACTTTTAAGTTAGCACTTTATGCAGAAGGTAGTGGTGGTAAATCATCTACAACTGCAACATTAGGAGCTACAAGTACTGCTTTTACCACAACTGGTGAAATCGCATCTAGTGGTACATATGCAACTGGTGGTGGAAGTTTAACAAGAGTAGACCCAACTACTTCTGGTACAACTGCATTTACAGATTTTGCTGATTTAAGTTTTACAACTGCAACAATTACTGCAATGGGAGCTTTGATATACAATAGCTCTGATAGTAACAAAGCTGTATGTGTTTTAGATTTTACATCTAACAAGACATCAACATCTGGTACATTTACAATACAGTTTCCAACTGCTGACGCTTCAAACGCTATTATCCGTATAGCATAGGGTAACTCCTTATGGCTAACGGTTGGGGACAAGGCACCTGGGGTGCTGTTGGCTGGGGTGGTATTGGTAACACTTCTTTTGCTGTTACTGGTGTTGCTGGTACAACAGCCGTTGGTGATGAAGGAACTACTGCTGGGTCTCTAGTAATAGAGACTGGTTTAGAAGCAACTGGTTCTGTAGGAACAGTAAACGCTAGTAGTATTCACATCATTACACCTACTGGTATATCTGCAACTGCTTCCGTTGGCACTGTATTACCTAAAATACCTATCTCTTTTGGTGTTACTGGTTTAGAAGCCACCTCTCAATTTTTATCTGGTTGGGGTAGTGACGCTTGGGGTGCACATATATGGGGTGGTGGTGTTTTTGCTGATGTAGGACAAACTCTTCCTATGACTGGTTTAGAAGCAACTGGTCAATCCAATAATCCAACAGTTAGTGGAACATGTACTTTTAGTGTTACTGGTGTTGCAGGGACAATGGCAATCGGTGACGCACTCGCAGGTGCAGGTGCAAGAGTTGTTGAAACTGGACTTACTGGTACAGTAAACATTGGTGATGAGGCAGTTACTGGTACGGCACTCATTTCACCTACAGGTGTTTCTGCTTCTACATTAATAAGTGGATATTCTGCTACAACAATAACAAAAACTGTAACTGTAGTAGGTGGCAATCCAGCAAATCATCCTTACTACAATGTAGGATCTACAAACAAATATGCAATAGATGGATCAACAGCTACGGCAGATGTTACTTTAGAATTATTTGAAGGTAACACTTATCGATTCGATCAAAGTGATAGTAGTAATTCTGGTCATCCACTAAGATTTAGCACAACTGCAAATGGGACACATGGTGGTGGAACTCAATATACAACTGGAGTAACAACTAGCGGAACACCTGGAAGTGCTGGAGCTTACACAGAAATAACTGTGGCAACAGATGCTCCAACTTTATATTATTATTGTTCTAATCATTCAGCGATGGGTTGGACAGCGAATACTCCTATTGTTTATACAGTACAAACCACAACTGGAGCACCAGTTACAACAGTTGTTGGAACAACAGCAGTTGGCAATGAAACCGCCATTGGTAGTGCAGATATTGCAGTAACACTAGCAGGCTTATCAATTTTAGCAGGCACTCTTGCCATACAAGGTGGTTCTGTGTTATCTTTAACAGGATTAAGTGTCACTGGATCAACTGGTGAGGAACAAGTTTATAGTTTAATTGAGCCAGATCAACTGGCAAATTGGGTAGAAAAGGCGGCATAATGGCAACATATGTAAATAATCTTAGATTAAAAGAAATAGCCACGGGTGACGAGTCTGGAACTTGGGGTACATCAACAAACACAAATCTAGAATTAATAGGTGAAGCATTAGGTTTTGGAACAGAAGCCATAACAACAAATGCAGATACTCACACAACAACAATAGCAGATGGATCGTCAGATGCTGGAAGAGCATTGTTCTTGAAATATACTGGAACATTAGATTCTGCATGTACGATTACTATCGGCCCGAACACAATGAAAAGATTTCACATTATTGAAAATGCAACAAGTGGATCACAAAATATTGTAATTAGTCAAGGTAGTGGAGCTAATATTACTATTGGACCTGGAGATGCTAAAGCAGTTTATCTTGATGGTGCAGGTTCTGGTGCGGCTGTTGTGGATGCCTTCGTAGATTTAGATTTATCTGGTGGCTCTGTAAATGTTAGCACAGTGAAGACAAACTCTGGTAATATGACATTTGACTCTGCTGGCGATATTATTCTTGATGCTGACGGCACGGCTATTATGTTTAAAGACGCTGGCACTGAATTTGGACGTATCTTTAATTCTTCAACGGATTTTGTTATTAAATCAATAGTCTCTGATAAAGATATGAAGTTCCAAGGTAACGATGGCGGTTCAGCAATTACAGCCTTGACCCTTGATATGTCTGCTGCTGGAGCCGCAACATTTAATAATGATGTAACTGCTTTTTCTGATAAAAGATTAAAGACAGACATAGAGCCAATATCAAATGCCTTAGAAAAAGTTATGAGTATGCAAGGTGTTTACTACAAAAGAAACGATGTTGAAAATGCTAAAACTCAAGTTGGTGTTCTAGCACAAGATATGGAAACTATTGTACCAGAAGTTGTGTTAACAGCAGAGGATGAGATGCAGACAAAATCTGTAGACTATGGTAAATTAACATCTGTTTTAATAGAAGCAGTCAAAGAGCTTAGTGATGATGTAATCACATCTAAATTGCAAATTGAAAAATTAAAACAAGAAGTTAATGAATTAAAAGGTAGTTAAATGGCAATTCCATCGTCTGGACAATCTTTATCATTTTCTGCATTAAGAACCGAATTTGTTGGTGGCTCAAGTGCCGTTAGTCTTGGTGATCTTTATAGAGGTGGCTCTAACATAAGAGCTAAACACCCCACAAATAATGCCGTTAATGATGCCGCGAATGTGCCTGAAAGTGGTGCTTTAGATGTGAGTGATTTTTATGATCAAGGTAAAGGTTTTACTTTTACCTATTCCTCTGGAGCTACAGATCAAAATTTATCTGATGTATTTGGATCTACTGATTATGGAGTAGACTATCCTAAAAAGGTTGTAATACCTTCTTCAGTAACTTTAGGCACAAACAACACTTCTGAATATGCTTTAGAAGCAGATTCTGGAGGTGATGGAACTATCACTATCACCAATAATGGTAGTATAATAGGTGCAGGAGGAGCGGCAGGATCTGGTGGTTCAGCAAATTCTGGAGCAGGTTCTGCAGGATCTGCAGGTGGAGACGCTTTTAAAGCATCAGTAGCAGTAACCTTAATTAACAATGGAAGTATATTAGCTGGAGGTGGAGGTGGCTCTGGTGGTGGAGGCGGAGGTGTTGGTGGTAACCTAAGTCAACAATCTCAAACCAATGCCACACAAGGTCCTTTTTTTGGAGGTCCTGGAAATGCTTATTATAAATGGGCATCAGTTGCAAATAATAACCCTTCATACAAAGCTCCTTATGGCATTCCATATGGACAAGGCACTTACTCACAAAATTCAGCAATACAATATGGTCCTGCTCCTGGAGCAGCCTCATATCCCGTTGGTCCTCTCAATAGAACTTCATTTACTCAAGGTCAGTACACTTATAACAGAGGAAATCCAAGAGGTACTGGTCCCGTACAAATCTCTCAAGGCGAAAATCAATTTAATGTAGGTACAAGAACATCGTGGGAAATTTATAGGACATATCCACAATCACAACAAACTCAAGCATCAGGAGGTGCTGGAGGTGCTGGAGGTGCAGGAGGAGTAGGTAGAGGTTTTAATAATCCTTCTGCAGGATCAGGCAGTTCTGGAAGTGGAGGATCACCAACTCCTGCTGGAGATGGTGGAACTGGAGGTGCTGGAGGTGCAGGAGGTGGATATGGTCAGGCTGGAAGTGCTGGATCTACTGGAGCAACTGGAGCAAATTCAACAACACCAGGATCTGCTGGAGGATCTGGAGGTTCAGCTGGAGGTGCAGGAAACTACATCGAAGGTATATCAAACGTAAGTTTTACAAATAATGGTACAGTCGCAGGAGGCACAGAATAATGGCAAAATACGCTTGGACAATAAACACTTTACATACTAAAGATATTACAAAAAATGGAACTACTTATAGTGATGCAATTCTTAGGGTAGAAGCAACTTTAACTGGAACAAGTGAAACTATTAACAGTATAACATCTGAAGCAAGTTTTGATTTAGATATGAATGTAGATAATATAGATAGTAATTTTACGGCATATGGTTCTGTCACAGAAGCGAATGTAGCAAGCTGGATTGAAGGAAGAGTTGGATCTACTCAATTAGCTGATATAAAAACTGGCATTGAAAACAACATAGATTTTCAAGAAAAAGTTAATGGGGCTGTAGCTAAAGGCTCAACTGATTCTGAAGGGAACTTTACAGCTTCTTTTCCTTGGTCTTAACATTTGACATATATCTTCATTTCTTATAAATTCTTTTATAAGGTAGCAAGAATATGATTAATACAAAAATCAAACTTTTAGAAAAAGATCATGCAAAGTGTTTGTCTGATCATATGGCATATATTGAAAAATTAATTAATCCCTCTTCACAACAAATGTTTACTGGAACAAAAAGTGTTTATGCTGATCCAGTTTTTGAAAATTTGCTACACTTTATTAAACCAAAAGTAGAAGAAGCGTATGGTAAAGAATTGATTCCAACTTATTCTTTTTGGAGAACTTACTTTAAAACACAAGATTGTCCTCCACATACAGACAGACCCTCTTGTGAAGTAAGTGTGACTTTATGTATAGACGCATCACATAAAGAAGATATGTGGACAATAAATGTAGATGATAATGTTTTTAAATTAAATATTGGAGAAGGTGTGATTTACAAAGGATGTGAACAAGAGCACTGGAGACATGAGTTACAATACGATTGGCATAGGCAAGTTTTTTTACATTACATAGAAAAAGATGGTCAGTTTTATCCAGAATTTCAATACGATAAAAGACCAAATTTATATGAAAATATGATGGTATCAGAATGAATTACCCAAGTTTACAAGTGAACAATTTTTTTGAAAAACCTAATTATATTAAACAATTTGCTGAATCATTAACATATGAAAAACCACTTGGAAATTATCCAGGACTAAGAGCAGAGGCAAAAGATGATCATAGTGTTGATCTTGTTCAAAAAATTAATTGCAAAATTTTAAGACTTTTATATCCTGATTTTAATCAATTTCAAACTTTGACATATCAAGCAACTTCTTCTTTTCAAAAAATAAGATATGAAGATGTAGAAGCTCATGTTTTAAATAAAGAACACCTAGGAAAAGGGTGGATACATGGTGATCATGAGACAAAATTTACAGCTATAATATATCTTTCAGAAAACGATTTTTGTGGAACCGCTCTATATTCTCAAAAAAGTGGTTTCAACTTTGCTGCAATCGATCCTACGTTAAAAAGTTTATATTATAGCAAAAGCCCTGATTTAAACATGGAAGATTATTATAAATATCTTAACAATCATTTAAATCAGTTTAAATTAGATTGTTTATTTAATTCATCTTACAACAAATTAATAGGTTTTGATGGTTCAAATTTACATGGAGCAATTTACAATCTAAAACCAGAAGAGGAAAGACTTACATTTATTAGTTTTTTTGACATAAATGCTCCGTATTACCCAGTACCCGAAATGAGAAGAACATGAAAAGAAATATTATTATAGCTAAAAATGCTATTTCTTCAGATTTATGTAATAAGATAATAGAAGTAGCTAAACCAGGATTTACATCAGCACTAACTGATGGAGGTCGAAACCAACCTACTGTAAGAAAAAGTGAAACAAATTTTCTTGTTGGGAGTATAAAGTATTTAGATATATATACTCCTATACTTCAGTTAATAAATAAAGTTAACAATGAATTTTACAATTTTGAATTATTAGAACCTGAACATTTTCAAATAACAAAGTATGATGAAAAAAATCAAGGTTTTTATGAACCACACGAAGATGGTGTTTATGACAATATTTCACCAAATGAACTAGTAAGAAAACTTTCTGTTTCTATTCAATTAACGGCACCAGAATATTATGAAGGTGGCACGTTTGAGTTCCCAGATGATAAAGAGAAATTTATTGTCGAAGACTCTTTAAGTCAAGGAACAGCTATATTTTTCCCATCTTACATGAGGCATGGGGTTGTTCCAGTGACTAAAGGTACAAGATATAGTTTAGTATGTTGGGTGCGTGGATATAATTTTAGGTAAGTATAAATGAATAAAAAACAATTTTTAGAAATGTGCAAAAAAGAAAAGTCTTATGGTGATTTTTTTTATGCTGTTTATGATGATTTTTTGCCTTATCATGAATTTGGTTCTCTAAAAGAACACATGGAATCTAACATGGGTTGGCATATTGCTCCACAAATAAATTACAATGATGTATCTAACGATGATTTCTACATGGTTAATTCTATATTCAGCAATAATAGACCTGCAAGAGAGCAATGGACTTCTGAAACTGATATAGAGCCTTTCACAAACATAACTTCTAAACTATACATCGATGCTTTAATGAGAGTTAAATGTAATTTCTACATAGGTGCAAAAGAACATTATATTCATGCACCACATATTGATTATGATATGTATAATGTTGGTGCTTTGTTTTTTGTTTCTGATTGCAATGCACCTACTTATTTAGCAGATGGAACAGAAATAGAATCAAAAGGAAATAGGATATTAATATTTAATTCTGCTACTCCTCATTCAAGTTCATCACCCACAAATGTACCCTATAGAATGACAATAAACTTTAATTACTTTGGTCGTGGAATCCATCCAAATTATTTATTTAGTAGACCAAAACCACAACCAACAATGATGTCTGAAAATTATCCTTTTCTAGATCGTAGTAGGTAGTTCAATGAATGAGGCGACTGAATTACTTTTATTTTCTGGTGGAATAGATAGTACAATATTACTCAAGCACTTTTTACAAGAGAAGAAAAAAGTAAGAGTTTTGTATATAGAATTAGGTTGGGCAGAAAGGATGCATGGTAGAGTGCGTTTACAAAACATCGCAGCAAATAATATTCTTCAATACATGAAAGAAAAGTATGGTGATTTTGAATATTCACAAGCTACTGTGATGACAACATTAGATGAAGAAAATGAAAGCACATATTTTGGCACAGATAATCAATGGTGTGTTTTTTATGGAGCAATGTTTTGCAATAATTATAACATTGATCGTATGTGGATGGGTCACTATAGTTATACAGATGAAATATTAAGACAAAAATACGTAAAACACGAAAATGATACAGAAGTTTATGGTCATCATTGTCTTCCTGGTGACTACACAAAGGAAAAAATGCAATTTTATATTGATGTGGGTTCAAGGTTACAAAACTCTGATATAGACCTTTGTACTCCAGCTACTGTATATAAAGGTGAAGGTATAGATAGATTTAAAAATAAAAAAGAGGCTTGGGATACATTAGAAATAGATTTGAAAAAAATGGTTAGAACTTGCTTTTCAACTGAATGGCATTGTAATGAATGTCCTAAATGCAACAACCTCAGAAAAATGAATATATATGATGATAAAGGTATACCACTATGAATAAAAATGTTCATGTAAAAAACTTTGTTATGACGATAGATAATATGCTCAGTACACAAATTTGTGATTTTATAGTCGAACAAATGAATGATCCAGAAAAACATTATAAAGTATATACAACCATAGACAACAGAAAAGGTAGGCAAGACATACAAATTCCAGGAACACTTTATTTAACACATTTGACAGGTATACAAGTTGCAGAAAAGATAGAATTTGATGGTAAAGTTGGTGACATATTTACTAATTGTTTAAAAGAGGGTTTAAAAGTATATACCAACACAATGGCAGAGGGTTTGATTTCAACTGTAGAACATTCTTTTATTGATTTTACAGAATTTAAATTTCAAGAGACAACACCCAGTGGTGGCTTTCATGATTGGCATTACGAAAATGGTAGTCAAGAAAATAAAGAAAGATTTTTAGTTTGGAGTATATTCTTAAACGATGTTGAAGAAGGCGGAGAAACAGAATTTTTGTACCATAGTATGAGAGTTAAACCCAAAAAAGGTAGTATGTTATTATTTCCTGCTGGATTTACGCATACCCATAGGGGTAACCCACCTATATCGAATACCAAGTATATTGCTACTGGTTGGTATTATGCCTTCGCAAAATAAAATGAAAGAATACATTTCTACAAGAGTTGGCGATGCCCTTTTGTTTTGGTAATACAAGTAATATTGTAATATTTTAAAAAGAGTAGTATCATGATGCTATGCCTATTACATCTTTAAAATTCAGACCAGGTATAAACAGAGAAATAACTTCATATTCTAATGAAGGTGGTTATTTTGACTGTGAGAAAGTTAGGTTTTATGCAGGCTTTCCAGAAAAAATAGGTGGTTGGGTCAAACAATCTGACAACACCTATCAAGGAACAGCAAGAGCTTTACACAATTGGATCGCATTAGACGGATCTAACTACATGGGTGTGGGCACACACTTAAAGTATTACATAGAAGAAGGTGGTAAATTCTTTGATGTAACTCCAGTTCGTAAAACCTCTACGAACAGTATCACTTTCTCTGCTACTAATGGTTCATCAACTATAACTGTAACAGATTCTAGTCATGGTGCAGTAGTCAATGATTTTGTAACCATATCTGGTGCAGTAACTCTAGGTGGTCTTGTTACGGCAGATGTTCTAAATGCAGAACATCAAATAACAAAAATAGTTAATGCTAATTCTTATGAAATTGTTGTTAGTGTAACAGCAAACTCTTCTGATAGTGGTAATGGCGGTTCTGGTGTTGATGGTGTCTATCAAATCAATGTAGGTCTTGACACTGCCGTTGGTGGCAATGGATGGGGTGCTGGAGGTTGGAGTGGTGTAAATGCAGATTTATCAACATTTGGTTGGGGTGAAGCTGCAGCTAGTGGAACAACTGCTCAAATAAGATTATGGTCTCATGATAACTTTGGTGAAGACTTACTCATAAATCCAAGAGATGGTGGTATTTTTCATTGGGATGAGTCAAACGGCACTGGCAGTGCAGCAGTAAATATAACCTCTTTATCTGGAGCTTCTGATGCTCCTACCATAGCGAAACAAGTTCTAGTGTCTGATTTAGATCGACATATAATTGTTTTTGGTGCAAATACACTTGGTACAACGACACAAGATCCATTGCTTATTCGTTTTGGATCTCAAGAATCTTTAACAGATTTTACACCAACAGCAACAAATACTGCTGGTGATTTAAGGTTAAGTAGTGGATCTACTTTTGTACAAGCAGTAGAAACAAAACAACAAATACTTGTTTACACAGATCGAAGTCTGTTTAGCATGAGATTTATAGGTCCACCTTTCACTTTTGGATTACAAGAACTTTCTAAAAATATTACAATCGCAAGTCCTAAAGCTGCCGTAGCCGTAGATGACGCAGTGTTTTGGATGGGTAAAGATAATTTTTATCTATATGCTGGACAAACTCAACAGATACCTTGCACTGTAAGAGACAAAATTTTCTTAGATTTTAATACACAACAACAAGACAAAGTAGTGGCAGGTGTTAACTCAAAATGGGGTGAGATATGGTGGTTTTATCCGTCTGCTAGTTCAGAAGAAAATGATAAATATGTTATATATAACTATTTAGAAAAAACATGGTACTACGGAACATTAACTAGAACAGCGTGGCATGATAGAGGAATACGTCAGTTTCCCGTTGCAGCAGGTCCTTCATACTTATTTGAACATGAGAATGGAAACGATGACGATGGTAGTGCAATGACTGCATCTATAGAATCAAGTCAAATAGATATAGGTGATGGATATCAATTCACATTTATAAAACAATTGATACCAGACATTACGTTTGCAGGTTCTACTTCTACAACTGGTAACCCCACTGCAAACTTTACACTACAAGCTAGAAAGGGACCTGGAAGCACATACTCAAACACTTCTAGTGGTTCTACTACAAGAACTGCAACAACTCCAGTAGAACAGTTCACAGATTTAGTTAACGTAAGGCTTAGAGGAAGATCCTTTAACATGAAGCTTGAGTCAACGGAACAAGGTGTGGCATGGAAACTTGGAACCCCAAGAGTAGATATTAGACCAGACGGGAGAAGATAATGTCTTCGAGGAATGTTGCTTCTCCAAGACTTCCATTACCCATAGGTAATGTTGACCAAGAATATATTATAGACCTGGTTAGAGCACTTGATTTTTTTATACAACAATCAGATAACCCTGGGGAGGGTAGAAATACTAAATTAGTTTTTACTGCCATGCCTACAAGTGATGTGGGTTTAGAGGTGGGAACCTTGTACAGACAAGGAAATAATGTTAAGATAAGTTTATTAAATATAGCAGGTACTGATGGGGTATCTGGAACAAGCTCTGTTGGAACTGTAACTGTGTCGGTATAGTAAATGGGAATATTTAGAAACATCACAAAAACACTAAAGAAAGCCGCTCCCTTAATTGGTAGTGCTATTGGTATGTATTTTGGTGGTCCGTTAGGTGCCTCAATAGGATCGGGTATTGGATCACTTGCAGCAGGTAGAAGTGCCGAAGAAGCATTAAGAAATGCTGCACTAACTGGAGTCACAACATATGCTATGGGCGGTAAAGATTTTGGTAGAGAGTTTGATTTTAGTACAGAAGGTTCGCCTTTTGCATCACCACAAGCACTCGGCCCAGGAGAGTTCGCAGATACTAATGCACTTACTTCTATAAAATCAGCAGGCACTGATTCTATTTTCAGTAAATTAATTCCAGAAAGCACCATGGGTAAAATAGCATTAGGTGGTGGAATATTAGGACTAGCTGGAGGACTTGGTGAAGAACAACAAACAGGTGGTTTTAAGATGCGTCCTGATCCAGTGGGAAGAACTAGGTTAGGTACTGGACGAATTGGTAATAAGCTGTATAATTTAGATGACCCAGATGAGCGTAGGCAATATTTTGAAGACAACAGAAGAAGACGAGGCGAATTAGAAATGAATGAAGGTGGTATAGCAGAAATAGATATGAAGCTACCAGATCTAAATGATACTAGAACTTTTGCTGAAAAAATGACCACTGGACAATTAAAATTTAATACAAGAGCAGGAAAAGCAGGTTATACAGAAGCAGAGATAAGACAGATTCAAAATGAGTTAGACAAGAGACTAGCACCAAAAGCACCTATGATGCCTATGGCTTCTGTGGGTGATCCAAGTCAATTAATGCGTAATTTTATGGTAGGTGGTGAAGTAACAGGCCCCGGTACAGGAACCAGTGATTCAGTTCCTGCTAGATTATCAGACGGAGAATTTGTAGTAACAGCAAAGGCTGTCCGTGGTGCAGGTGGCGGAGACAGAGATGTCGGTGCTGCAAGAATGTATGACATGATGTCACAATTAGAAAGGGTTGCGTGATGGCAGATCCACAAGAAGTCAAACAAGAACAAATTGTAAGGTTAGCACCTTTTCAAGAAGAATATTTGGCTGATATATTTGCAAGTGCGAAAGCACTTACAGGTGATGGCTCACAAATGCCTTTTTCTGCTCAACAGTTAGCAGATCTTTCTGAAGGACAACAACAAGCTATAGCAAGTGCATTAGGTGGTATTGGAAGTTTTCAACCTTATCTGCAAAAAGGTGCAGAAGCCATGGGTCAAGGCATAGGTGCAGTTGGTGCTGGTCTAGGAACAATTGGTAGTGCAATAGGACAAACTGCTGGTGCTACTTATGATTTTGATCCTAGATCTTATCAACAATTCATGGATCCTTTTATGGAGGATACCATTGCAGCAACACAAAGAGATATAGCAAGACAAGGTGATATACAAAGAACGAATATTGGAGCGAATGCAGTATCGCAAGGTGCATTTGGTGGTTCAAGACAAGCAGTTGCAGAACAAGAACTTGCTCGAAATGTGATGGATCAACAAGCAAGAACTGGTGCTCAACTAAGATCACAAGGTTTTGCACAAGCACAAAACTTAGCACAACAAGCTGCATCACAAGGAGCACAACAAGCTTTAAAACAAGCACAATTAACTGGTCAACTTGGTCAAACAACAGGTGCTTTGGGTTCACAAATTGGACAGATGGGTGTTCAAACTGCTGGTTTAGGACAACTAGGACAACAGATGGGTGTTCAAGATGTCAACACATTATTAGGTATTGGTGGTCTACAACAAGGTCAGTCACAGAAAGCACTTGATATAGCAAGAGCCAACGCACTCGCAGAACAAGCTCTACCTTATCAACAAATTGGATTTATGTCTGATATCTTTAGAGGTGTTCCAGCACTGCAACAGACTTACTCAACATCCACGAGCCCCGCTCCAAGTACCTCATCACAACTACTTGGCCTTGCACAAGCAGGTATAGGTGCTTATGGATTAATGAACCAAGGGAAATATGCACGATGATGGATAATCCACTAAGCAGAAGAATGTTTCGTCAGCCTGTAAGAGCCAATCAGCCTATGGGTATTCTTGCGTCATCTCCACAGTTGATGGGTGCCGTTCAAGGGTATGCTAATGGTGGTGCAGTTAAAGGGTATAGTCTTGGAGGAATTGGTGGATCTAAATCAGTCATAGATGCTGCAGGATTAGATCAACTTAATAAGGGTGCTATTACCGCTAGTCCTTCTTTAATAGAATCAAAATACGCAAATATTTATTTTGATCCAAAGGATAGAAAATATAAATTTATCGATCTTCCTGCTGAAACAACAGCGGAGATACCTGTAACAACAGAACAAAAAAATAAAAAGTTAATAAAAAAAGAAGGAGAGTTTGGAACTAAAAAAGAAGCTCCAGAAGTAACCGCAATGGATGATTTTAGCACTGATAAATCAGCTACTTTTAATAGAGCAGGTAGTGGTGATACATCAGGTCAACCAAAAGTATCAGAAAAATCAATGATACAAGAACCAGGTGCCGTGATTAATAATGAAAATAAAAGTATTTTACAAACAGACAAAGAATTAAAAGACAATATCCCAGAGGGTAAAAATCTAGGTCTTAAAACAGGTAAAGATATACTCACTGAATCTAGAAATGATTATGAGTCTTGGAAAACAAAATTTCAAGAAAGAAAACAAGAAGACAAGAAATTTGAAGCTAGTCAAGATAAAGTAAAAGATTTCACTTCTAAGATAGAAACTTTAATGGATAAAACAGATAAGCCTTTATCTTTAGATGATGCTTATAAGCAAGCTGAAAAACAATTAGGTGTAAAAGAAGGACGTTATGACGAAGATAAGATGACTGCCTTTTGGATGGCTATGATTGCAGGTGGTGCTGAAACAGCAGCAGGACAAAGTTCTAACGCTCTTACTAATTTTGCAAGAGGTTTGAAATTTGGTGTCCAACAATATGGTAAAGATTTAAATGCTATAAATGAAGAGGAAAGAGAAGACAGGAAGAATGTAGCTAAATTAAGCTATGAGTTAATAAAAGATGATAAGAGTGCTAAACTTGCCGAAAGAACATTAAAAATACAAGGCTATCAAGCATTAGCAAACTTGGAAGAAAAGAAATTTCAGTTTAGATCTGAAATGGAGTACAAAAAAGAAAGCGACAATATTAAAAATGAAATGGCAAGAGCTTCTTTACAGTTAACTGCTGCAAAAACTTTTAATGATATGGCATTAGGAAAAGGTAACTACGATTTAAGAGTTGAAACTTTAGCCTTAAACAAGCAAAAGCAAAAAGATTACCTAGTTAATTTTGAGAAAGAACTTAATCAAAAGTTTCAACTTGGAACAATGACCCCTGAAGTTAAAAATGTCATGGCCTTTGGAGAAGATTTCGGCTCATTTGATGATAAAGGAAAATTCACTCTTAATGACAAGGGTCAAAAAATAGTATTAGCTTCAGTTCTTGGTAAGACTTCGATAACAGATACAATAAAAACAGCTCAAGCGTTTGGTAAAAATAAAATTGTTTATGGTTCTGAATATGCAACGGCAGATGCTGCAGAATCTGCATATTTGGTATTTAAAGGAGAATATGAACCTAGAATTAAAGTGCTAGAAAAACTATCTGAAAATTCTTTGAAAAAAATTGATAGAGAAAAATATCAGCAAAATGTGGATAGTTTAAAACAAGAATTTTTTAAGGCAACTGGAGCTATTCGTAGAATAGATGGTAGTAGCACTGGATCAATTAGTCAAAACACTGTTAACTTACCATCAAATTTAATTGAACAATTAAATAGTCAAAACACTAAAATAGGCGAAAAATTTAAAACACCAAACGGTAAACAATACAAACGAACTGGAGAAAACACCGCAGTTCTATTAGAATAGGATTATTAAATGGCAGAAGAAATGAAAACTGTTGATTTTAATCTTGATTCATCAGAAGATCAAACAGCACCGACAGAAGAAATAAAAACTGTTGATTTTAATCTTGAATCAGCAGAGAAACCAACAGACTCAGAAAAAATGACGGCTGTTGATATTGACCTCACAAACAATGAGTCTAATACTTACGAAGGATGGTTAAGCGAATCAGCAGAAGGTATCGTTGAGGGTCTTACTAAAATACCTCAAGGTATTATCGAGCTAGGTCTTGACGTATACGATTATGCAAATGATACACATCACTCAAGACAATTTAATTTATGGGCAGATGAGACAAGAAAGAAAATGGGTATTGATCCAGAAGGTCTTGCAGGAGGCCTTGCTTCGGGTATAACTCAATTTGCCGTTCCTGGTATTGGTGCAGCAGTTGCCGTAAGTAAAATATCTAAGTTAGGTAAATTAGCTAAAATTTATGATAAAACTAATAAAAGAAGAGCAAGAGGTTCAGTTGATAAACCAGAACTTCTTATTCAAAAGAAATTAACTAAATCACAAAAGTTAGCGTTAGGTACTCAACAAGCTGTAGGTGCAGGTATTGCTGATGCAGTGGTCACGACTGACGGCACACAGACCATTGGTGATTTCTTCGATGGTGGATTTACAGGAACAGATGTTTATGATGTTGCTAATACAGGTGTCGAAGATGCTTCTCGTAGACTAACAAATAGATTGTCTATGTTCATAGAAGGTGGTGCATTAGCTGGAACTTTACCTCCTGTTTTATCAGGTGCAGGTAAATTAATTGTCAAAACTGGTGCTGCCCGTGTTCCAGGAACCACGATCACAGGTGCAGACATAACTACACTGGGAGCTACTCGAGCTTTTGGAGCAGTTGTTAAAAAAGCATCTGAAAAAATTGCTAAGTTAGATGATAAATCTTTAACCAAAGGACTAACTGATGAGCAAACTGGTCAGAGAATTGAACAGTCAAGATTAGAAAAATTTGGAAGTTCTGTTGTCTCCGCTCTTAGAAGTAGAGGCTATTTACCAGGAGTTGAAAAAGGTGTTAAGGACGTAAAAGGCGTAGACGAAGAAAAGATAATAACTCTTCTTAACAAAGAAACAGACATGGAATTTGTAAATGCGAATGGAGAAGTAAAAAAATACAAATCAGAAACAGAAGCTTTTATAGATTTAGAAGAGTATAGTAAAAGCTTGGTTCGTCAAGATGAAGAATGGCAGAATATTCAAAAGAAAAGAAGCAACGATCCAGATAATGAAGCAGCTGATTCTGCTTTAATAGACGAACAAAAAATACTTGAACAAGAAAAGTTTCAAGAAATAAGAGATATGTTCAAAGCACAAGTCATAAAAATACCAAAGAGTAAAAAATTTGTCGAAGGTACAGAAGAAACAATAGACTTACCTAAATTGTTTTCTTTAACAGGTCCAATACAAGAATCAGCCTTGAAGATTGCTGAAAATCAAATGAAAAATTTAAACAAAGCTTTAGATAAAGTTATGAATAAAAGAGAGTTTGTAGAACAAAGTAATCTTACTCGACAAAAAATATTAAATAACATTTATGATTACTTTACAGGAAGTAAAATCATTAATATTCTTCCTAAATTTAAAGACGGTAAGATAATATCTCGAGATAAATCAATTAACAATTTATCTAAAGCGACACGACAAGAATTAAGAGAACTAGGCATAACTAGTGAACTAATCAAGCCTATACGAGAAATGGTTACTTTAAAGAACAATTTGGCTGAACAAATATTAAAATCGGGTGCCGTAAAAAATCTATTGACACGAAAACAAATATTAAAACAACCTTTTAGACAATCAGATAAATTTATAAAATCTGCTATAGCAAAAGGAGATGTAGCTGAAAAACCAGATTGGTTTAAAGGTAGTAGTGAGGCAACAGCGAAGAAAGAATGGAAAGAACAACAACTAGATGAAGCCTATCTTAAATTAAAAAAAGGTCAGGGCGTAGCTTCTAAGGAAGAGATAATTGACGCTATTGAACAAAGTATTATTAAACCAGATGGTTCAAACACAGATGGTTTTTTTCAAAGACGTTATAGAATATTTGAAGACAAGAAGTATGAAGTCACAGAAGCACAAACTGAAAATGTAATGAATATGATGGGGTGGCAAGCGACTAAAGGCTCGGATGGTAAAATTGTCAAAGATTCAGAAGGCAATATTCAATATGATCTAATGTTAGATGAAAGAGGATTAAAACTTGGGTTTAATGAAAACACTATGCAAAATATATATATGGATATTTCTAAAGTGTTTAACAGAAGATTAGTAGAACTAGAAAAAAACATAAAAAGATTAGAAGACACCGAACAAGTTGTTCCGCAAAAACTACTTGATGAAAAAGAACTTCTTCAATATAGAGCCGTAAATGAATTAAAAACATTTGAAGGTCCACCTTCCCCGAAGCAAATAAAAAAATATATTGATTTAGTTCATAACTTTACGACTTCTAAGCGTAAATCAACAGGCACTGATATGGTTTATAGATCTCCTATAAAAAGTATGCCTACTACACTTATCAATGCGAGAAGAATTGATTTACCTACTTTAAGAGAAATCTATGGTGAAGTAAAATCTTTGCGAGAGTCTTATGTTGGTACTATAACTAAAATGGCTGAATTTAATGCTATTGATGATTTTTATTCCAAGTTTAGAAAACTAGCTGATAGCAATATTGTAGCTAGAGGAATTGATAATTCTATTTATTACGACACAAGCAGACTTTCAAGAGATGAGTTGAAAAATTGGTTAAATACTCAAAAAGAGAATGGTAGAGAATGGTATGTTTTAGGTAGATCTGATTTATCTGGAAGCTCGGTTGATGATATTGATGTTACCGAGTCTCCTTTTGGATCTATGCACGGTATGGCTATACCAAAAGTTATGTGGAAAAGTTTATCTCAACATGTGGTAAATGATTCAACTGAAATAGGGAACTTGGGAAGACAAATGTTAGGTGGTCTTTTGTGGTTAAAAGGTTTGTCACAATATTCAAAAACAATTTTATCTCCTATAACTCATGTTCGTAACTTAACTTCAGCCGCAGCATTTGCAATGGCACAAGGAAACATAGGTCGTGGTGCAAATCTTTTAGAGTCTGTAAGATTAGTAGCTTTAGATGTTGTCAATAGAGGAGATGATGGAGGACTTGCATATTTAGCCAAGCTTCAGAAAATGGGTGTTATTGGTAGTCAGGCAGAATTAAGAGAATTGCAAGCAAACTTGCGTAAAGGAGTAGGCTATGAAACTCCTATTGTCAGAAGAGAAGCCGAGAGTCTTACAGAAAGACCTGCAAGAGAACTATATGGTAATAATCCTGATCCAATCATGATGGATAAACTATCTGAAAAAAATATGGTTTTTAATTTTACCTCTGGAATAGGTAAAAAAACCAACAAAGCCTTAAAATTTATGGAAGATGCGTATAAAGGTGAGGATGACATATGGAAAATTTATAATTATGAATTTGAGTTAAACAAATTAAGAACAGCTAGAGCCAAAGCTATATCCAGAGCTAAAACTTCAGATGAAGCAAAACTTTTTGCAAAACAATTTGATGAAAATTTTTTACAAGGCAAATCTATGGAAGATTATGCTGGAGACAATGTAAGAAATTTAGTACCTAACTATGACTTAACTTCTGAAACTATAAAAGCTTTTAGAAAACTACCTATTGGTAACTTCGTCTCGTTTCCTGCTGAGATAATGAGAACAGGCTTTAATACTTTAGAATCAGCAGTAAAAGAATTAAGTAGTGAAGTTCCAGAAATCAGAGAAATAGGTATGAGAAGATTGATGGGTGCTTTAACTACCTTTGTCGCCTTACCTATGGCTATTAGAGAAATGGGTATGAGCTTGACAGGAACTTCAGAAAAAGAAATGCAAGCTGTTCAAGATTTATCAGCACCTTGGCAAAAAAACTCAACCTTAGTGCCTGTAGGCAGAGACAAGAATGGGCATTTAGAGGTGTATGACTTTAGTTATACAAATCCTTATGGTGTTTTGATTAAACCTTTTACAGCAACACTTAGAAGTTTAGATAGAGACGGTAAATTAGAAAAAGGTGTAGGTGCTCAATTAGTTAACGCTTCTTGGGAAAGTTTTGGAGAACTATTTGCTCCATTCACTGATGAATCCATAATAACAGAAAAACTACTAGATATTTTACCTCAAGGTTTTCCTCTTGGAAGAGGAGGAGTGACAAAAACTGGATCCAAAGTATATAGAACGGGAGAGGGTGGGGACACTCAAGGAGATAAAGTGGAAAAAGCATTTGTCCATTTACTAGAGGGCTTGACTCCAGGAGCTTCACCTTTTCGTGTACCAATAGGATCTAAGTTTGAAGATTATGAACTAGGTAGATTCCTCCGAGGCACAATTTCTCCTGGTTCAAAAGAACCTAGTACAGGTAGGCAGTATGGTCGAGGTGGTGAAATTTTACGAGCTATAATAGGGATAAATACGCAAACCTATGATTGGGATAGATTAGGTAGATTTAAAGCAAATGAATTTAAAGAAAACAGATCTTCGGCTGCTGGTCAATATAATAGAATTATTAATAGATCTGTTGTTACTAAAGAAGATATTATACAAGCATGGAAAGATGCGAATGATGCACGACTCAGAAGTTTCAGAGCAGGAAGAAAAGATTTTTTAGCCTTACAAGCTTTGGGAGCTACTGAAGATCAAATTATTGAAAGATGGAAAAAAGAAAATGTAGGTAATACAGAAATTGGTTCTATTATAAGCAACACTTATGTTCCTTTTTTTCCTAGTGATAAATCTTTTTTAACGGCTGAAGAAAAAGAGCACGAAATACCAATAGAAGAATTGGAATCGCTGTATTATCAATTTGATGGTATGCCTATCGAAACGGAAGAAGTTGAAGAAGTTGATTTTGATTTGAGTGAAGTACTTAATAATGCTAATAATGAACCTGTGGTAACAGATGTTCCTACAACTCCTGTGGTTAAAACTGGTCAAGTATCTCCTGTGGCAAGAGATATTAATACTAGATTAGCTACACTACTAAACCCCAATGATCGAATCATTGCAGAGAGACAAAGGAATATAGGATGAAACTATCAAACAATTTTTCACTAATAGAATTTACTAAATCACAGACAGCCCAAAGGAAAGGTATAGAAAATAATCCTAATGAGATTCACGTTATAGCGTTAGAATCTTTATGCCACAATATATTAGAAAGAGTTAGATCAGCTTTTGGTAAGCCAGTTATGATTAACTCTGGGTATCGTAGTCCTGCATTGTGTGAAGCCATAGGATCAAAACCAACCTCACAACATTGTGATGGAGAAGCAGCAGATATAGAAATATTTGGTGTGAGTAATTACGACCTTGCAAAATATATCGAGAACAATTTAAACTTTGATCAACTTATATTAGAATGTTGGGATGGTATAGAACCAAACTCTGGATGGGTACATGTGTCGTATGTCAATGATATCGCAAACAGAAAAGATGTGCTAACATATACTAGAGCAAATGGATATACAAAGGGGATTGTATGATGAAAGAAGGCCCGTTTAAAACAGCAATAGAAAAAGAAGATGATGATAAAATTATCATGCAACAATTTATTGTTCTTAAAATAAAAGATGGAAAAATAGTAAAAGAAACACACATGAGAAACCATAGTTTTTATGGAGAATATCAAGATAGTTATATGTCAGAGCGTTTATTAAATGTTAGTGACTTAACAGATGAGACAATGCACTAATGGGTTATGAACGTGATTATCAAAGAGAGTATGCGATAGAACCTAAGTCTCGCAGAAAGAAACGAGCTAATAGAAATTTAGCTCGTAGGATTATGATGCGTAAAGGCAAAGTATGCAAAGGTGATGGTAAAGATGTACATCACGTTGGTGGCAATGCTTTAAATAAAAAAAGTAAGTTAAAAGTTGTTTCCGCATCAAAAAACAGATCATATGCAAGAACTAAAAATGCTAAAAAAAAGAACCCTAAATCATAATGGCAACATTGATTTGCAATTTACCTTCTGTAGACGTTTGGGTTAGACGAGAATATTTAAGGGATCATCAAGATGGACACGGGGAATTTGTAAAAGGTGTCTGGGTTACTGCAAAATCTATTCCTGGCAGAGCATTTTACTTTGAAACTTACCTTCCTGATTATGGTGCTTTGTATGACAAACTACCTATTTCTGCATTCGTATCACGCCCCGATACCCCGACCCCAGATTTGGATCTTTACAATCTTCAGTTTTGGAATTGTATGGATTATGGCGTGGTGTCTATTCACAAACAATTCATAGGGTCAATGGATTTTGAAATACTGACTAGGGATCACGGTCCAATGACGGGTTCTTATATTTGTACGATTGACAACTATCATCAAGATCCAGACGTAGTTGATTACGCTACAAGTGAAACACCAGCCGAACACAAATCATTTAATTTACTTGAACTAAAGAACGGACAATTCTGTTTATACCCAAACAACAGAATGAGAGTTTATGATAATTCATTAACACCTCAAGAGCCATTGCAACCAGACTTCAAAGTGAGTACAATAGAGTATCAAGTCGAGAATGGTCAGAGATTCAGACTTGGTGACACAGACGAATACTTTTGGAAAACCAAAGATGAATGATAGAGTTTGCTTTAGTCTATATGATAGGCACGTTAATTATTAATCAAGACCAGACATTTGAAAATGTCAACGACTGCCTGTATTTTGCCAGAAGATTAAACGAACAACCAGAGATTCCATACCCCAATGACGAGAAAAGAAAGATCACAGCCTATTGTAAGCCCGTGCCTAAACGTGTGCAAAATAGAAAATAATATTTGTATTGGCTGTTTTCGAACCTTAGAGCAAATTTCTACCTGGTCACGTTTATCTGGCCAAAAACGCACCGAAATTATGCAATCCCTCAAAAAATAAGGCTCTCAGATGCCTCAGAATCAACGAAACAAGAGTCCTTGGTATGATTCCTAGCTAGAATAGGCTTTGTTTTTCTACATTTAAATTTAATATCCTAGCGTTAATTTATGCTTTTTTGGAAAGAATGTCTTTCACTTTTGCTCGGTTCTCTATCTTTTAGAAAAAATGTATAACTAATAATAGAAAAGGAGAAATAAATGTTATCAAACTGGTTTTATAAATTCAAAATAGCGAGAACTGTAAGTGCATTAAATAGCTTGGACGATGCAACATTAAAAGACATAGGTATAGACAGATCAAATATTACGTCTCATGCCTATGATGTTTTTAAAAATGAAAAACCAGAAGAAGATCAAATGTCTGAATTAGATTTGTTTGTAAAATCTGGTCTTTAATCAACTTCGCCCCAATTATCACACAGAGCCATATCTACATCAAAAGGCACTTTTAAACCAGGAATACAAGTAGACATTATCTCAACAATTTTGTCTGCTTGTTTTTGGTTTTCTATGTTAAAACAAAGTTCGTCATGTACGGTCAACACAGGACACAGCCCTTCCTTATAGCACTCGACCATAGCTTTCTTTGTTTGATCAGCACTTGAACCTTGGATCAATCTATTCAAGGCCTTATATGTAAAGGCTCTTCTCACTCGACCTTTCTCTCCATATTCTTTGATAGCTTCTTTCATTGGTAATGCTTTATTGAAACCATAAGACACAGGCTCGTACATATCAAATCTACATTTACGTCCTAACCAAGTTCGTATAACACCAGTGCTCGCTGCACGATCCATGGCTTTTTCGGATAAAGATCTCAAAAAAGGTACTTTCTGATTATATGTATTCAATAATTTTTCTGCTTCTTCTATTTCTATATCCATAACATTAGCAAGTTTTGCTTTACCCATTCCATACATAATACCAAGATTAACTGTCTTAGCTTGCTTTCTTGGTATGTTGGCCATATCTGCAACCATCTGATGAAAGTCAGCATTACCTTCATGATACATCTTAACAACGTCATCTATTTGAGGATGTTTATCAACACCCGTCAAGGTAGCACAATAATGCACTAGCCATCTTGGTTCTTGTGATGCATAATCAAATGAACCCCATTTGTGGCCCTCCTCCGGGATAAACAAACCACGAATTAATTTTTTAATCTCAGGATCTCGTGCAGGAATCTGTTGCAAATTGGGGTTACTTGAACTAAAACGTCCAGTAACAGTTCCACCACCATCTGATCGTAAGGAGTGAAAATCACAATGTATTCTACCATTATGAGAATGCTCAAGGATTGTATCAACAAAAGTTGTATTAGCTTTGTTTATTTCTCTAATTTTTATAATTTTTTGTGCAATAGGATGAGTATTATTCGCAAGAAATTGTTTTGTAAACATGGGTGCCCCAGACTTCTCTGTGCGAGAATAAGGAAGTCCTACAGCGTCAAAGACTTTTGCTACAGATGTGGCGACCCACGGTTCAACCGTGACTCCAGTTTCCTTGACTATTTCATCTATAAGTGATTTCTCAAGTTTAGTTAGTTCTTTTTTAGTTTTATTTGCTTTCTCTACATCAACACGAACACCTTTTGTTTTCATTTCAAAAAGTACAGGTAGTAGATCTATCTCTAACTCAAAGATACTTGAACATTCTTCTTGAGTTATTTTCTTTCTAAGATTATCCCAAAGTTTTAAAGTTATCAAAGCATCTTGCTCGGCATACTTACCTACATATCTAGGAGGCAACTGCCACATACCAGATTTAGGATCAACACCAAACTCATCCGCTGCTGACTTTAAAAGTTTTTCATCTTTAAACTCACCTAAATAGTCACGAGCAAGAGAATTAAGATTATACCATTTTCTATTTTCATCCAGCAAAGGTGCCGCAATCATGGTATCTATTATTTTACCTTTAACCTCTATACCTTCTGCTCTAAGCCAACCTAAATCATACAAAGCATTATGAAATACTTTAGTTATTTTTTCATCATTACATAATTTTTGTAGCCATTTATAAACTATGTTTTTTGACATGTTACCAGATTTGTGTGCAACAGGAAAATACCAAGAGCTTTCTCCCGCTGCAACTGCAACACCTATCACATACCCATCTTTTCTTGTCCAACCAGGACCAAGTGTTAATAGATTTGTATCTTTTGTTTCTAAGTCTATTGAAACTGTTTCGTATTGAGATAAATCTGGAAAGGTTTGAGGAGGAGTCCAGTCAGAATCTATGTTTCCCCAAGACATATCTTTTATGTCTTGGTCTAAAAAATGATATTGATCATGATTTGTCATTAATAATTTCTCCACCTAGTGCCGCATAACCAATAACATCTGTCCACGAATCGTCCTTTGATATGTCTTCAGCAAGTCTCGCTACCTTAACACCAATCATACAAGCCACAACTTCCTCTGGAGTAATTGCACCATTTAATTTTTTATCTAACAATATAGTCCATATATCAGCTATACGTTGATGATTCTTTTTAGCAGGTCCATATTCCTTGGCTCTCTGTCCATTGATAAGTTTCTCTGCTTCTCGTAAGAAAAATTCTCTATCTTTTTTCATGTATTAAATCCATACTTAGTTGTTGATTCTATTAAATGTAATGATTGTTTAGCACGAGTTGCTCCGACATAAAAAATTCTTGTCTCAGAATCTTGGTCTAAGCTTTCTACACAGGCTTTAGTGGAGTCAAGAAGTAGAGCTACGTTATCCGCCTCTCCACCTTTGGCTTTGTGTATTGTCGATATCCGAATCCTCGGAGTCCCCGTCAGTATTCTCTCCCCTCGTCTCCTCGCTGACATTATATAGGCCGTCTCTTGATCCGATACTTTCAACACATTCTGCCACGGAGTCTCGTGTGATGCGGTCAAATTGCATTTCTCTATAATTTCTTTTAGAGTATAAGTTTGTTCGGGATCTAAATGAGAGAATCTTTTTCTCCCAGATTTCGTGATAATATTCGGGTTCAATAGTTTCGCAAAATTCTTCAGTTCTGATGTAGACAAGCTTTGGTTTTTGCATAGTTTAAGCCATACCTCTATTCCGTTAAGTACATTTGGGGAAATAGACCAACCAGTGCCTTCTCTCCAATAGAGATAGCCTTCTTCTTTGAGACGAGTACATATTTTATTTGTGATATAATTAGTTCTCGCAAGTATCAACCATTCGCCACTAGTTAGATCTACATCAAGTATATCTCGATGCCATTCTATAGTGCCATCTTTTTTAGTGGGTTGCCATTCTTTTAATTGTCTGATAGAGACTTTTTTTATGAGGTTTTGTGAAAACTCGTGCACGGCACTCGGCACACGATACGATTTATTTAACACTAATTTATTTTTAGAAGCATTTAAAAAATCATCAACTTTTACACCCATCCAGGTATATATGGCTTGGTCATCATCTCCTGCATAATAAATTTCTTTGGAGTTCGGAACTAAAATTTCCTTAACCATTCGCCATTGCAGTGGAGCTAAATCTTGTGCTTCATCTATTATAAGTAAATCAAATTTTGGACTTGTACCTTCTTCGATAAACTTCTCTATCATATCAACAAAATCTAGTTTATTCTTTGCTTCTTTATAATCACTATATGCTTTAGCTAAGTTTTTTAATTGTTGCCAATGCAAGGTGTGATCCCAAGTATCATTAAATTGTTCTTCTAAAGTCACTTCTCTAACACGAGCCATTTGTATGACTGACATATATTTATCGCCACCTGCCCCAATTTGAAACAAAGGCCCATCTTCTAAACCTACTGTTGGATTACTTCTAAATTCTAAACCTACTAAATTACCTAATTCATTATAGTCTGATCCTTTAAAAACTTTTTTAACATCTAGGCCTAACCATGTAAAAGCCAAAGAATGTAAGGTTCTAAAATAAATCATTTGTTCTTTATCTAAACTTAATTCTAGTGTAGCCCTATCTTTTGCTTCTGTTGCAGCCTTACGACTAAAAGACATGAAAGCTATCTTGGTAGGATCCATTCCGTCTGCTATTTTGTTTTTAACTAAATTAATTAAACTAGTTGTTTTACCTGTGCCTGGTGGCCCGAATATTGTTGTTTCCATCAGAAAGGAGCCTCTTCTTTTTCTATAGCTATCTCACTAACTTCAACCTCAGAAGCAAACTCAGGGATCCACCAAACCCTTACAGATTTCCATTTACCAGAAGATGTTTTAAATGTTTTAACTATAGAACTTTCTTCGTTGTTCATTTCCTTTAATCTTTCTTGAACTTGTGCTCTCGTGTAAGAATCAAACTTCTTCTGTCTCATAAAATCCATAAGAGAATCTAATCTGAAATAAGTTTTAGCTTCCTCTGCTTCTGTATAAGGTTTGCCTAACATAATTTCTTCAAATGTTTGTGCTTGTATTCGACCTGTACAATAAGACTCAAGAATAGAAATAAATTGTCCTTTGTATGTCAACTCTTCGGGAACTTGTATCTCATTACATTTTTCCATTAAATCATTAACAGTCACTTCCCAATCCGCATCTTTTAATTTAGGTGGCATTACCTTTAATTGCTCCATACATGCTCGTTGAAAGAGTCGTGGTGCTTGCAATTCTTCTGTAGTTATTTCTAGTCTTTGCCCACCTATATCCACGAACCATAGTCTTGGCTCTGATAAAATCACAGACAACCCACTTATGCTTGGCATCGATGTGGCACCAATACCTAACTTCATTGTTCTACACACACCTTGATTACAATGCGAGGCCATAGGTTCTTCTTTACATAAGTACTGATATTCTTTTTTCTCTAAAGTATTTTGTATGGCTACAACTTCTGATGCAGATAAAGGTGGATGAAAATCTCTTACATTGTGCTCTTCAAATTTTGTTTTCCAATTACCAGGATCAAGCCTTTGTAGGAATACACCTAGTTGAAAAGCAGTTCTATTTCTTTCTCCCTCAAATACACCAATAGCTAACTTAGTTCTAAGGCAAGGTATATAATTTGGTAAAAGGTCTACAGGTCCACCTATAGGCAGAGTTAAAAAGTCCTTCGGTAAGGTCTTGACCTTTTGTATCTCTTCAATGAATTCCGACAACGATGCCTCGACATAAGTTCCCTCTCTTCGGATGATCGCATATCGTAGAGTTTGCTCTGAATCAAAATACGGTAAATTGATAAAGTTGCCAACATCACCCCTTTCGACAAGAATCTGTTCTTGTTTTGGGAATATTTCGCACCTGCCATGACCAAGTGCAGAAGAAATTTCTGCAGCCTTGTCTCTGAAATCTCCTGCATTCATCCACTCCTTAAAGAAAAAGAATATATGTGCACCACCTGATTTACTACGGCACACGATACACGGAACTTTGAGTTCCTCTAATTTGTCTATTAATTTATTATGTTCTAATGGATACTCATCTATATCCAAAGCACCAAACCTACATTTGTTTTCTTCATTAATAGGGATAGCACCGACACCTTTTTTGCCGTTGATGTGACCCTCTATTAATTGTAATGTAAGAGGGTTTCTTACTATAAATGATTTTGCTTTTTGTTTACCTGCGGTACGTTCTTGCGATACTTCTGTTTGACCATGAGCCGTACTAAACCCAATAAAGGCCTCTAATAATTCTTCTGCTAAATTCACTCTTCACTCCATAAAAAAAGAGCCGTGACTTGGAGGAGTAGCCACGGCCCTTACTAATTAAAACGGTACTTCATCATCCTTCTGTGCACTTTGCATTTCGTCAGCAGGTGCGGAAGCCGTTTTAATCTCCCCTTTTCTAAAACTTTGATACATAGTTCTAGCTTCTAACATCATAGTCTCTAGTTCTTTTGTTATCTCAGTTACTCTTTCAATCTTATAGTTATACCAACTACCTTGATCGTTGCTTTCTGCAATAGTTTGAATACTCCATGCAGTTCCGTATAGTGGCATTGGCTTACCCGAAGGTAATCTTATGCCGTTCTTAACAGTATTCCATCTACGAGACACTTTTAACTGTGTCTTCTTCATATCAAGAATGGCAGGAGATCCGAGTTTAGTTTCGGGATCCATAGCCATCACAACATGCTGATGGGTTCTTACGAGTTCATTACCCGAAGGCAGTATTTCTGCTGCCCCCTCACGAGTTGTAAGAGTAATGTCTTTATCATCTGCTGATAGTTCTCTTATAAAACCACCACCACTTGATCTAAGTGCAAACTCCAAGAACTTCTTCTCAAAGAAACAAGGTACAACAAGCACACCTTCGTCCGCCCTATATACTGTTTGAGATACTGTATTAAATATATCTCCTTGTTCAGCACCTTTGATGTACATAGAATCTTGTTTATTTAACTGTGGAGATAATGCTTGTAATATCCTTATAAAAGGTATTTGCATATCTTCCGTAGTAAAATTCTCAAGTCCTGCTCCCGCCTCTTCCTCTAATAAAGAAGATAGGTTGGATGGTGCTACTTCCGTAGCCTTCTTTTCTGCAACTGCATTAGCCATTATTTTGCTCCCTTTATTTTTGCACGATTGCCTACATATATTCCGAAAGTATCAAAGTCAATTTCTTGATTATTCTCTATTCGGTTCTTCGCCCAAGTTCTTAATGTCATTGGATGAATATGAGTCTTTTGAGCAGGTGCTAAACCTTGATTGCGTAAATCATCAACCACGGCTCCCGCTACATTGTCTTGACCCATACCAAAGCCGACAACAACTTCGTTCTTGATAATATCGCCCTCGCCAATAGAACGAATAAAACTAAATGCTTCATCCTTCTTATCGTCAGGTATTCTTGCCGATACATATTTATCAATAGAAACTTTGTTGCCATCAACAGTTAGACTTTCAACTCCGAGTGTCTCCATTAATGATGGAATGTCTTCCTCATCAACAGTTCTTTTTCTTTGTTGTAAATCTTTGAGATGTTGTTCGGCATCCTTAATCTCTTTATCGAGATCAATGGATTGCCTTATCAATGTAGAGAGCTTTGAAGTCTCTCCTTCGCTAACTTTATTAAATGCTTGAGGGTTAGCTGCCTCTTCTTCGAATAGTGAAAACACATCACTCATCGTTCTCTCCTTCTACGTTAAAGTTTATACCCTTCGGTATTGGTTCTAAGGTTCTACACCCTAGCTTTTTGTTTGTCAATAGAATTAGTCTGACTCTTTTTCCACATATATTCTTGCTTTGTGAGAAAAGATATTTGACCACCTATTGATCTATCATTGTCTTCCGACAATTCTTTTAGCATGTCCCAAGTTTTGATTGGTACTGCTACTGATTTCCATCTATCTGGATCCATTTTGTTCTCCCTTTTCTTAGTTATGCCTATTTTTTTCCATATTGTCAAAGATTTTCTTACATTCAATCATACTTTTTTCTAAAGCATAATTCCAAGACCTTTTTATCAAGTCTTTGTCATATTCAAATGTGTCTATGTGAACTTTCTTGGTTAGTCCTGGTAAAGATGCTACACTCATAAATTGTATGTTTCTTTGGGGTAAAGCGACCAAAGCTATTATATCGCAATCAAATTTAGTGTAAGGTCTTTTGGGTTTACCTTTTGATGTCGAAAAACAATAGCATTTTTTCTTGTCAACTGAAGTTGCTGTCTTCACTTCTATTCGTTGAGCCAACAGCACACCATCTCCTTTTACCGCAACAACATCAGTACCATCTTGTTTTATTAAATCACATTCAATACCTAACATTGTAAGTTCAAAGGCTGTAAAAAGTTCTCCTGCCGTACCTGTTAATTTTTCTGCTCTTATCATTAATCATTCCTCTTCGGTGATACTTTTAACCATTCTCGTGCTT
>Ga0208899_1000119_pt1 | contig 47201 bp, 55 predicted proteins | sample VirMetDEL_Nov_24_FD_184518 | JGI IMG/M metagenome (GOLD analysis project Ga0208899, IMG submission 184518) | Aqueous microbial communities from the Delaware River and Bay under freshwater to marine salinity gradient to study organic matter... | ecosystem: Environmental > Aquatic > Marine >... | reverse complement strand
ATTATGCTTGGAGAAGATTGGAATCGTTTCTCAAAATGGTTAGATTCGTACAAGACAGAGACGGTAGAAACACTTGACAAAATACTAGAATCATATTATAATGATGGTAATCCAAAAATTACTTGGGTGAGGCGAGAATGCGTAGATACTACAAACTGATAATCTCTCGACCAACCGGGGGCGTTAATAACTACCCCTTTAACACGTTGATATCGTGTAAGGCAAGCGCCAGGAAGATCGGCAAACCAGGAGATCGTATTATCATTTACGAGATCTTCGAAGATGAACAGAACACTCTGTACGACTACATAATGGAGGATTGGAATGGCTAAAGGAAAGAAGTCTTCAGGTAAGCACTACGTTTCCAAAGGTGAACGTAGAAACATCAGCGCCGCAGTAACTAATGCGGTTAGAACAGACGTAGACTTAATTACAAGAGCACTTTATAAACTGGATGCAGCAAATAAAAAGGATACATCCCGTGGGCCGAAAAAAGAAAACAATGCATGATGTGGTAGATAGATTTTTGAAATCTCCTGAATTTTTTAGGACAAAAGAAGGGACGCAGCACGATTATAGAAGGTTCTTGGCTGTTATGCTAGAAGACTTGGGAGAGATACCACTAAATGAGTTACGAAACTTTCACGCAAAACAGGCTTACGAAAACTGGTTGGTTCGTGGTACGCACTTAGCTAACCATGTTCTGACTGCATCCGTTAGAGCGTGGAACTACGCAGAGTCTATGGAAATGGTGGAGAGAAGCAACCCGTTTTCACATGTAAAACGTGTGTCCACAAAGCCGAGAAAGACTATGTGGACCAGAGAACAAGTGGCTCAATTTCTTGAGTACTGCTATAGTAAGTTTGAATTCCGTAATCTCGGACTCATCATTCAAATGGCATACGAGTGGGGTCAAAGACTAGGAGACATGCGGACGTTAACGTGGGACTCCCTAAACTTAGAGGATAAAAGAGTTGATATAGAACAATCTAAGAGGGGAGTTTCCGTTCACCTGCCAATCTCTGACGATCTTATTGAGATGCTTACGCAACAAAAAGAAGAGTTTGGATTTCAAAAGTGGGTAGTTCCACACACACAGCCAACACAGGGGGTATACCAACCGTATACCATGAAGTATCTTTCCACATTGGGAAGAAGGGTGTTGAAAGAAGCAGGGATACCATCACATCTTCGTATGTCGGATCTACGTAGAACAGCTACAACAGAAATGGTTGAAGCAGGTGTTGCATTGCCCCAAATTATGGCGGTGACTGGACACAGTAGCCCTCAATCCCTAGTTCCGTATATGAAAAATACGTACAACAGTGCATTACATGCACTCACTGCTAGAAAAGGTAACGCGCAATGAAGAAAGAAGATCACTGGCTTTACTTGCAGGATGAGTTTCCACGAATCGGCAGCGGATGGCGAAAGATAGATGTTACCTATGGTAGAAAATGGGTGTATCTTGAGTGTCAAGAACCGTCTGGCATCCGTACTAAGTACAAGGTTAAATATCCTAAGTGGAACGAGATAGTGGGTGGCATGATGTCATTCTGGAAAAGGAACAAGGAGAAGTCGAGCGGTCGTTTCGATACCTTTACTGATCGTAACGACACATGATGCGGAGTTACATAGACACACTAGACCTCTCGCTGGGTATGTCGATCAGGGATAATTGCCCTGTGTGTGGAGGATACAAAACGCTATCCGTGTCTAACCTAGACGGGTTTGTTGTTTGGAACTGCTACAAAGCTAGGTGTAATAGTAGAGGGACAACGAAAGTAAATCTGTCTGTTGATGATATACGAAACAGGTTGCTCAGGAAGTCCGTTACCACCAGTACTTTTGTTTTGCCTGACCATTTCGTATCTGTAGATAGATCAGCCAAGGCAACCACATGGCTGACAGGTTGGGGCATAGAGCAGCACAAATCGCTTTTCCGCTACGATATTCTAGAACATAGGGTAGTGTTCCCTATTAAACACGGGGACCAAATAGTTGACGCCACCGGTAGATCAATAGGTAACCGTGTGCCAAAGTGGAAACGGTATGGTAAGTCACCCTTGCCGTTTGTTCACGGCGGTGGTAGTGTTGCTGTGGTTGTGGAAGATTGTGTTAGTGCTGTTGTAGTAGGGACACAGGAGAGGGTAGGTGTATCTTTAATGGGTACATCATTATCAAGTGATCATATGAAGTACCTATCTCAATACGACACGGTAATTATAGCTCTTGATCCTGACGCCATGCCCAAGTCACTTTCTATAGCAAAAGACTTGCGGTTGTACGTGAACACCGTTAAAGTATTAAACTTAAACGACGACCTCAAGTACCGAAATTCTGATGATGTAGCCGCTTTGGAGAACATGTAATGGAACTGTCACTACTACGTAGCCTGATGAACAAAAACTTCTACGAAAACCACAGCGGAGATAGGTGCCCTGACAAGCTCTTCTCGAAAGACGTACAGAAGATTAAGCACACTTTAGACAAGGCTATGTCACAATTCGACAGGGACTTTTCTCCTAACGAAATTGAAGCAGTGTTCATGGCAGAAAATCCAACCATGACAACTGCCAATAAAGATAAGTATCACGTTATCTTTTCTAAACTAAACGACGAACTCCCTATGGGAAGGGACATTGCTGAATCCGTACTATCTAAACTTTTCCAACAAGCTATTGGTGAAGAGATAGCTAACTTAGGTTTTGAATGTGTCAACGGATCTATCACAAGCCTACAACCTTTGCGTGATCTAGTCGATAGGTACGACGATAACTTTGTCCCACGTGTGTCTGTTACTTGGGAGGACATTTCCTTTGAAAGGCTACTTGAAGCAGAAGAGAACAAGTACAGGTGGCGAATTAACCTAAGCTCGTTGGCGCAGAAGATTGAAGGAGTGAACGGCGGGCAACTAATAGAGGTTGGTGCCCGTCCAAATACAGGTAAGACATCTTTTCACGCTAGTCTCTTGGCTGGTAAGAACGGTTTCATTGAACAGGGTGCTAACTGTGTAGTACTTTTGAACGAAGAAGATTACGATAGAGTTATTGTGCGCTATCTAAATGCATCGTCTGACGCGAGCAGTAAGGACATTCTGAAAAACAAAGAAAAGTATTTTGAACACTGGCGTACTAGGCGTATGCCCTGGTTGAAAGTTAAGAATGCTTCTGACTACAACATGGCTTGGGTAGAGTCGGTGTGTAAGTACCATAAACCTGATGTCGTCGTGCTTGACATGGGAGATAAGTTTGCAGACTACACCGCATCCACGATGCGTATTGATGAAATCTTAAAACGAAATGTCGTATACGCACGGCAGATTGCAAAGAAGTACAACTGCTGTATCTTTTATATGTCTCAACTATCCGCTGAAGCGGAGGGAAGAGTACAGTTAGACCAGTCAATGATGGAAGGATCAAAGACAGGTAAGGCAGCAGAAGCAGATTTAATGTTGTTACTTGCGCGAAATCCTGTTATAACCGGACAGGAAGAACAAGATAACTACAGATACGTGAACGTCGTTAAGAACAAATTAAATGGCTGGCACGGCATGGTAACTTGTGAATTCGATCACACGAAAGCCTTGTACACAGCGTAAGGAGATAACAATGGCAACTTTCTACACACCTACCAAAGACAAACATATATTTGCTCCGTTTGGACCGGCTATCGGGTACCTTAAACTATCGGATGAGTTGATTAACCTTTTGAATCGTCAGGTAGATAACCTAGATCAAGCAATAGGAACTACTCAAACGGTAGGAATGGAAGACTATTCACACAATTTGGTTGGAAAAGTTAAAGAGGAACTTACTTTCAACGAAGCTATGAAGGAGAAGTTTCTTGAGGAGACAAAACAATTTATTGCAGAATATGTAGCGTTCAGTGAAGTTAGAAATTCTCTAGGGCTGAGAACATTAAACACAGAAAAATTTAATTACGGTATTGAATTGGTGTCGGCTTGGGTTGTCCGGCAATTTGAAAACGAGTATAACCCGTTACACATTCATACACACTGCCGACTATCTTGTGTCGGTTATCTAAAATTACCAGAGGGTATTGACAAAGAATGGGAGGAAGACTACACTGACCATCACCCAAGTAACGGGCATATTCAATTTGCACACGGCACACCTAGCCACTGGTCAATGACCAACTTTATGGTTAAGCCGCAGGTAGGAGACTTCTATTTGTTCCCAGCAGATCTTTTTCACTGTGTCTATCCCTTTAGCACAGTAGGTGAACGTAGGAGCTTTAGTGCTAACTTAAACTTTGTAGAAACTGGAAAGGACACGTAACATGAGGATGGTACTCGACGTTGAGAACACGACAGTAACTCGAAACGGTACCTTGTATCTTGATCCTTTCGAGGAAGAAAATTCTTTAGTTATGGTGGGTATTCTTCCTGAGAACGAAGACCAGCAGGTGTTCGTGTTTGACCATGCCGATCTACCACCAACAGAAAACGGGCGTGAGAAACTTCAAAGATACCTGGATAAGACAACGCTTCTTATTGGCCATAACATCTCACACGATCTCATCTGGCTGTGGGAAACAGGGTTTATCTACGAAGGTAGTGTCTACGATACTATGATTGCAGAGTACATTCTTTTACGGGGGCAGAAGGCTGGACTATCGCTAGGTGTATGCGCTGACCGATACGATCTAGAAACAAAGAAAGATGACACGCTAAAGAACTATCTAAAACAGGGTGTGTCTGTTCGGGATATTCCAGGTGAAGAATTGCGTGAGTATTTAATTGCTGACCTACGTGCAACCTGTCAGCTAGAAGAAGTGCAGCGCGAGCGTCTCTACACAGACGAATTATCCTCACTTGAAAACACACTTGTGCTCTCAAACGAGATGGCAAAGGCTCTTACCAGTATGTACCGGAGAGGCTTTCGCGTAGATCAAGGCGCACTTTACGATGTGCGTGAGCAGTTTGTACGCGAACGTCAGGAAATTACGGAGTACTTAGACACTAAAATTAAAGAGCTAATGGGAGATGTTCCAATTAATCTAGCTAGCCCTGAGCAATTGTCTACTGTCCTGTATAGCCGTAGACCTAAAGATAAAAAGGCTTGGGCTGAGATGGGACTGTCTAAAATTACGGAGAAAAATTTTAGTCAGATGGTGTCCGACCACACAGAACCCGTGTGGAAATCTTATTTACGTAAGTGTTTTACGTGCTCTGGCACGGGTAAGATTAGAAAAGTTAAAAAGAACGGAGAACTTTTCAGGAAAGAAACCAATTGTTCGGAGTGCCAAGGTAAAGGCTACACTGTTGTACAGGGGAACGCAATTGCTGGGCTGAAGATCAAGCCGCCCACAAGTAAGTTCTACTCATCCCACGGTTTTGTAACTGATAAAACATCTCTATCTTTTCTAGAACGGTCGGCAGTTAAGTATAAAAAAGATGAGGCAGCAGAGTTTCTGCGAAAGGTGCAGCGACTGTCTGCCTTGGACACCTATATCAATTCGTTCGTGGATGGCATAGGCAAACATGTTAAAAGAGACGGGTTTCTGCATGTGCGACTCAACCAACACATGACATCTACGGGTAGACTTAGTGGTAAAGAACCAAACATGCAGAATATGCCGCGCGGCGGTACGTTTCCCGTTAAGAAAGTCTTCGTATCTAGATGGGAAGATGGGAAGATACTCGAAGCTGACTTTGCTCAACTAGAGTTTCGTACCGCCGCGTTTCTTTCTCAAGATGAAGTAGCTATGAAAGAAGTAAGCGAAGGGTTTGACGTGCATTCGTACACAGCAAGTGTTATAACGGAAGCGGGTCAGCCTACCTCACGCCAGGAAGCCAAAGCGCACACCTTCGCCCCTTTGTACGGGGCAACAGGGTACGGAAGGACTGCTGCGGAAGCCGCTTACTACAAACATTTCACAAAAAAGTACGAGGGCATTTCTAAATGGCATCAGGATCTGGCACGAAATGCCCTCAATAAGGGTGTTATTACTACACCTTCTGGTAGGCAGTTTTACTTTCCCGGTGTACAAAGGAGAATGAATGGTAGTGTGACGTACTTTACTCAGATTAAAAACTATCCTGTACAAAGTTTTGCTACCGCTGACATTGTACCCTTGGCATTTCTAGAGATAGACTCTATGCTACGGAAACTAAAGTCATGCATTGTAAACACTGTACATGACAGTATCGTTGTCGATGTTCATCCACAGGAGGAAGAAAATGTCATAAAGATTATAGGCGTCGTAAACGAAACACTAACAGATGTAATTAATTTGCGATGGGGTATTGACTTCAATGTCCCTCTCGTGCTAGAACCTAAAATCGGTTTTAACTGGCTCGAACTTTCTGAAGCAGCCTAACTCAAAGGAGAAATAAAACATGACGAATCAAGTAGCAGTACTCGACACTAATAACTTTGACTCACTTGCTAAGGCTATGGGTATGTCCGTAGAGGGGGCCGAGAGGAATACACAGACGCTTCCACGTCTACGTATTTCCCACTCCAGCATCATGGGTGATACAGAGGTAAAGGGTAAGAAAGTTAAAATGGAAGTAGTACCTGCTGGAATGTATCGCTTTGAAGTACCAGAAGGACCAACCTACTACGCTTCTTCAATTAGTCTTCGCCCATTTGCTCAACGCTTTATGTACAAGCGTTTCATCAAGGGCGACGGCAACAACCCCAACAGGTTTGTCAAGACTGTGATGTCGGATAATCTTAACAAGGATCTAAAGGACAATGCTGGTGGTTTCAATTGTGGAAAGCCAAGCGGTTGGGTTAAAGACTTTAAGGCTCTTCCTGCTTCCACACAGGATCTAATCCGACAGATTAAGCGTACACGAGTAGTGTTTGGTTCTGTCTTATTAAACGACGTTCTCGATGAGAATGGAGATCCTGTAGATAACGTCAACCATCAAGCCTGTATTTGGGAGATTGAGAACCGCACAGCGTACAAGGAAATTGGAGACGTATTCTCTTCCTTCTCACGTAAGAAGAGGCTACCTATCCAGCACAGTGTAGAGCTATCGACCACGGCTGTACAATTACCCAACGGTAATTCTTACTATGTACCCGTGTCATCAGTCGATATGGACACGTCACATTCAATTACCAAGGAAGATCAAGATACCTTCTCCATGTTCATGGATTGGATTGACGGGTACAATCGGTATATCCTAAAAGCCTGGGCAGAAAACAATTCTCAGGACGATAGTTATGATGATGCGGACACAGCATTAGCAGGTGAGATTTCTAATGTCTTTTCTGAAGACACAGATGAGGTGCCCTTGTAATGAAGCATCCCGTTGAACTGGCGTTGGTGCAGTACATGGAAGATGCTGCCTCTGGTAAGTCTTCTATCTCTGACACTACAATTGAACGCATAGCCAAGGAAGTGTCTGAGGCTGTACAACGCCAGTTCGGGGGGAAGTCCGACAGAAAGACTTTCGGTTTACGTATGTCAAATATCGGACGACCTTCCTGCCAACTTTGGTGGTACAAAAATGCACCTGATAAAGCTACTCCACCTCCGTATAACTTTGTTATGAACATGTTACTAGGGGACATCGTTGAGACTGTGTTTAAAGCTCTGCTTACAGAAGCGGGTGTAGAATATCAAGACAACGCCCGTGTCGAGCTTGAACTTGGAGACACGAAGATCTCTGGTACCTATGACATCGTAATTGACGGAAAGGTTGATGACATTAAGTCAGCGTCTAACTGGTCATACAAAAACAAGTTTGAGTCGTTCGAGACACTTAATCAAGGCGACTCATTCGGTTACGTAGGCCAGTTAGTTGGCTATGCAGAAGCATCTGGCTATGATGTCGGAGGTTGGTGGGTAGTTAGTAAAGCCTCTGGGGAATTTAAATACGTTCCTGCGGATGGTGTTAACACTATGGAGGTTATGCACAAGCTCAAAAGTACGGCCAAGAATATACACAACAACGAACTGGTTCGAGAGTATGAGCCTGAGCCTGAAACCTTCAATGGTAAGCACACGGGTAATATGGTGTTAAACCATAGCTGTTCTTTCTGTTCTTTTAAGAAGTCCTGCTGGCCATCACTTGTTACACTACCGTCCGTGTTCTCTAAGGCTAAAAATCCCAAGATGGTAGATTACGTTAAAGTTGTTAAAACTATTGACACTTAACGGTACATTTACTATATATACAACCTTGCCGCTGTTAACGGCAACATTTCTGTAACAGAAAGGAATAGACCTATGACAGAAGACGAACAAAATGAGATGGAAGAATTACAAAATTCAATCCGTGCAATGGAAGGAGAGCTTCGTGCAGCTAAAGATAGGTACCGAGAGTTGAAGACGGCACGTCTGCGTGTAGCTGTTGAGGCTAAACGAGAAGCTGAAAAAGCTCTACAAGGTGAACTACGGGCTATGGGATTAGGGTACTCTGCGTATCAAACACCTACCTTTCCTTCCACATTCCTATGGCGTAGCCTAGCGTAATGCGATACTCCTTTTCGGCAGTAGCTAGAAAGTATGGATTTAGATCCGGTCTAGAGCACAGCCTCTCTCAGTACTTAACAGAGTTAGAAGTTCCCTACCTGTACGAGGCAATAAAAATTGAGTGGGAGGACTTGGCATACCGTACCTATACCCCTGACTTTATTCTCCAGAACGGAATACTAGTGGAGACTAAGGGACTTTTTACTACTGCCGATAGGAGAAAGCATCTTCTTATTAAGAACCAACATCCTGCTATTGATTTAAGATTTGTTTTTGAAAACAGTCGCAGGAAGATACGTAAGGGTGCTAAGAGTACGTATGGAGACTGGTGCCACAAACACGGATTTAAATACGCAGATAAAGTAGTTCCAGATGAGTGGTTAAATGAAGACAAGGGTAAGCACGTTGTGTATCCTTCCTTCGTTCCTTACAAAGCTAAAAAGAAAGAGAGGCGAAATGGAAGATAGACTAGCTCCAAGACCAGAAGACTTTACCATACGAATACGTCCAGGTTTACAGGGATCACAGTGGGATGGTACAGTTTCTATAGATGTTGCGTGGAAGGAAAGCAACCCGTTAAATGACGACGACTTCAACCAGATAATGCATCTTACACAGATGGTATGCTCGTCCGTTCCACTTATGGAGTGTGACGATGCGCTAGCTAAAATGATGGCTAACTATGTAGAGACTCACTACGTAGCTGAAGAACCTACGTCTAACAAACTAGAAGTAGTATCGCGAGAAGGTAACATAGTTAAGTTAAACTTTGGGAGTAGCCAGAATGCCAAAAGATGATATGATTAATAGTCCACCGCACTACAATCAAGCAGGTATAGAGTGCATTGACGCAATAGCCGCAGCTACGAATGATGGTTACCGATTCTACTTGCAAGGTAATGTGATTAAATATATTTGGCGTTACCGATACAAGAATGGAGTAGAAGATTTACGTAAAGCGCAGTGGTATCTGCAAGAATTAATAACATGTCTAGAAAAAACAACTTAGAAAGTTATCACTGCGTAATACGGGCAGTAGTTGACCGCGACGTGTTTCACGTCCCCGTTGACGGGGATTGTCGTGAAGATCTACATGAAATCTTAGTAGATATGATACATGAAATAGATGGAATTGAACTGCGGACAATTCGTATTGTTAAGAAAGGAAATTAATAAATGTTTAAATCAAATAGAAACCCCATGTTTCGCAGTAAATTTTCAGAGGATATTTTTAATCTAAAATATTCTCATGCCGGTTGCGATACATGGCAGCAATTGGCTAGCGTTCTAGTCAAGGATGTCTGTGGCAATCTTCGTGACGATGAACAGAACCTGATGTCTGTTTCAGAACAACTTCAACTTACTGAGTATATTAAGGATTTAAAGTTCGTACCAGGGGGACGCTACCTGTACTATGCTGGTCGTAAGAATAGATTCTATAATAACTGCTTCCTGCTAAAGGCTGAAGAGGATACACGGGAGGACTGGGCTAACCTGTCTTGGAAGTCCGAGTCTTGTCTTATGACCGGCGGTGGTATCGGCGTAGACTACAGCGTATACCGAGAGTCTGGCCGTACTTTAACTGGTACGGGTGGTGTTGCGAGCGGACCTATCCCTAAGATGCAAATGATCAATGAGATTGGTCGTCGTGTAATGCAGGGAGGTTCTCGTCGGAGCGCCATCTACGCCTCACTAAACTGGAAGCATAATGATATCCCAACCTTCTTAGCTGCTAAGGATTGGGATAAAATTCCTGTGGGGGATACCGGGTATACGGTAAAACAGATAAAGGAGCAGGACTTTAATTTTGCTGCCCCCCTTGACATGACTAACATTAGTGTTAATTATGATACCGAATGGCTTCTGAATTATTGGAAGACAGGTTCTGTGGGTGAGGTGTTCTTAAAGAATGTAGAACAGGCTCTTAGTTCCGCCGAACCTGGATTTAGTTTTAACTTTATGGAAAATGAAAATGAAACACTCCGTAACGCTTGCACTGAGGTTACTTCTGCTGACGACAGCGATGTTTGCAATCTGGGCAGCATCAATTTGGGTCGTATTGAGTCGGTCAGGGAGCTTGCCGATGTAGTTGAATTGGGAACAAAGTTTCTTATTTGTGGAACACTTCGAGCACAGTTACCTTACAAAAAGGTATACAGTGTTCGAGCCAAGAACAGGCGTCTTGGACTTGGGGTAATGGGATTACATGAATGGTTAATCAAACGTGGATCACAGTACGAAGTGACGCCAGAACTGCACCGCTGGCTTTCTATTTACAGGGGAGTTTCTGATGCTACGTCTAGAAGTTTTGCAGATGCTCTTTCCGTTTCTCGTCCAGTAGCGACACGGGCAATTGCTCCGACAGGTAGCATTGGAATTCTAGCAGGTACAACTACAGGAGTTGAACCACTGTTTGCAGTAGCCTATCGGCGTAGATACCTAACGAATGGAACAAGATGGAAATACCAATACGTGGTTGATAGTGCCGCACAAGAGTTGATTGATGTGTATGGAGTAAAACCGGAGTCGATTGAGTCAGCACTTGATCTAGCACCGGACTATGAGAGGCGCATTAAGTTTCAAGCCGATGTCCAGGATTATGTTGACATGTCTATCAGCAGCACTATTAATCTTCCAGAGTGGGGAAGCAAGACCAACAACCCGGATACAGTAAAAGATTTCGCCAACACACTGGCAAAGTACGCGCACCGGTTACGTGGGTTTACTTGTTACCCTGATGGAGCACGAGGAGGTCAACCTCTCACTGTCGTACCTTACGAAGAAGCGGTTGAAAAGTTAGGTGAAGAGTTTGAAGAACACGTAACGTCACATGACATTTGTGACATTAGTGGCGGCGGTACGTGTGGGTCTTAACACTGCAAGAAGGAGAACAACCATGGCTAAAATTGAAGTTTCAATTGACATTCAAGGTTACGAGACAGAAGAATACACAGAGGATCTCGAATTTATCTACGAAGAATACGTAGCACCTCCGATAGATATTAGCAAAGTAATTAACGATGCTATGGAAGCAGCTAAAGTAAACTGGCCAGACGCACACAGCTACGAACTAGCCTCTGTAAAGGAGTATTGGAGTGCCCATTAAATACAAACCAATGCCTATGAGAAAGGACGAGTACGAGGCTCTTAAAATTACAGTGGAGTACAACTGGCCACAGGAAGTTAAACACTGGAACAGAATCGGACAACCTACAGAAGGCCACATCTACAATTCACTAGATGTGCTTAGAGGTTATATTAAAAAGTGTGAAGTTCTTGTAGAGGAAAGGGGTACAGATGAGGCAATTGAACCTGTTTGAAGAAGACAACGGAGAGTTAGGTGGAGGAGAAGGAAAGGTCTGCTCTAAGTGTTCCCTATATCTTCCGCTTTCTAGTTTCACACTAAGTAATGGGGGTAACTACTTGCGACCGGAATGTAGATCGTGTAATATGGAGTTAGCTAAAGTCAGGCAGCGTCTTAGAGAGATACACGGCGCACCTCCATCTGGGTACTTATGCCCGATCTGCAATAAGAATGAGGAAGGAGTTAAAGGATTAGGTAATACAAAAAATTCTAGCTGGGTTATCGACCATGACCATGCAACAGAACAATTTAGAGGATGGTTATGTCATAAATGCAATCGTGCTTTGGGTGGCTTCAATGACGACGTAGACACATTACTTAGAGCTATAAACTATTTAGAGATGGAGATGATTACTGATGAAAGCTGAGCTAGTAGATTGTATGGGTACTGACTTGACGGTGGTTAATGCAGCTAGAGTTAGTTTTAATAAGGAGTCTCATTTCAAATACACTGAAATGGGCGAGCATCTGGAAGATAGAGATGCTAAACTTATTAAATATCTAGCCAACAATAAACACTTTACACCGTTCACGCACTGTACTATAACGATGCGTGAGAAGGTGCCTGTCTTTGTAGCTCGACAACGATTCAAACACCAGATCGGATTCAGTTATAATGAAGTGAGCAGACGGTACGTTGATGATGACCCCGAATTTTATTTTCCTGAGACATGGCGAGCTAGGGCTTTGGATAAAAAGCAAGGATCATCAGACGAGACAGTCGATATCAACCCGCCAACACAGAACGGGAGAGCACTTATTGACGACTACGAGATTGCAGTCCGCAAATGCTTATGGACGTATCAACAACTACTTAGGAAGGGAGTGTGTCCTGAACAAGCCAGAATGGTATTACCTCAGTCTGCATATACAGAGTACTACGTAACCGGATCTCTGTACGCATGGGCCAGGGCGTATAACTTACGATCAGATGATCACGCCCAAAAAGAAATACGCGACCTAGCTTCCGAGTGGGATGATATTATAGTTATGCACTTCCCTGAAAGCTGGCTTGCATTGACGGGAAGAGAGTGATATGCTAACGGTTCAACTAGTTAGTTTGGCAATACTATTATTGGTAATTAGCTTTAGCTAAGGGAGATTTATTAGCAATGAAAAGGTTAGGGAAAAATGATGCGCCACTACGGATACAATACGAAAAGGGTAGGACTGCGTTTGTTCTGGGAAACCTTAATCCTCCCTATAAACTTAACTCTATGCAATATAGAGAATGGCTTCGTGGCTTCAACGCAGCGTATTTCGAGAATCTGGAAGGACCACAAAGTGAGACAAAAAACTAAACTTAAACAACAGGCAGACACTTGGTTAAAGGAGAAGTACGGTATGTTAACATTTGACGACTACCAAGAAACAGCACGTAAGACTGCTGTGTATCCCTCAAATTACAAGCTCACATATCCAGCACTAGGTCTAGTTGGAGAAGCTGGAGAGGTAGCTAATAAGATTAAAAAGATTATTCGAGATGGAGAAACAAAGATGCCACCTGACTGGAAGGATCAAGTGGCATCTGAGATTGGAGACGTGTTATGGTATTGCGCTGCACTGGCCAGTGACCTTGACATTTCTCTAGGTCGTATAGCGGGGCAGAACAGGGCTAAACTAGAAGAGAGGATGCAGAACAACAAGATCCATGGTAGCGGTGATAAGAGGTAGTCGTAGTCTTTCTTACGGCTCAAAAGTTTTCATTGCTTTGTTTATGACCATTAGTGCAGTTATATCCTCTACAGAGGAGAGGTCGGGTTCTTTCTCTCTAAGGTTATTAAACACAACCCTTGCTTGACGCCTTTCTGCCAGGGGCAGTCTTGTATAAGACTCTAGTTGTATCTGGTACCTTCCTTCTGGATCTACGTTTTTAATTTCTTCTTTAATATCTTCAATGGCATTGGTGACGCGCGTACTCAGTGTTTCTGTTTTATCTGGAACTCCAGTTAGTCTACCTTGCAGCTTTTCATATTCAACTAGCGCCGCTTCGTTCTTTTCTGCTTTTGCCGCTGCCTCTGCCATCGCTTTAAGTACGTTAACATTTGCGAATACAATCGGCGCAACAACTTGACGCAAGTCCCCTTCATCGGGGTATTCCTTTCTGAATCCTTCCTCTACTTTTTTGAGAGAAGACACAATGCTCGGGTATGCCTTATAAAGGAATGTATTTTCTTTTATACGAAACTTTGGGTATTTATTTTGGCTACCTGCTCGATATTCTGAAATGCCAAATTTAGTTAAGAAGTTTGCTACTTCATTTTTTTCTTTACTATCCACTAGAGTAACACCGACAAGTCTCGAACCAGCGGGTGACTTTTCTAAGTTACCGTAGAACGGACTTACCTTTTGGGGAAACTCCGCCTCCCGCCCTGCTGACATGTATATTCTTGCCATCGTTCTTTCTTCTACGCTTTGCCCCAGACTTTTAGTAGGATCAGGCGGAAAAGATTTGTACCTTTGCTCGTCACCACGACCACCAAATCCAAATAGCTGTTCCAGTTGCTCCGACTGGCGTGATAGCGCACCAAAAGAACCAAAATAACTGGCAGCAAATTTACTAACAGCGTCCTTAACTTTCGAGTTTTCTAGGCCGTCGTTATCTTTAAAAATTGCATCTCTAAGTGCAAAGAGTACTTCACCACCACCTGAAGCTCTTAGGCTAGGTAGCGCAAATGTTTTAAGAATTTCGTCAGGATCAGAGCCTATCCACGTATCATATGTATCATTCTTAATATGCTTAATGGCGCTAGCCGTCCATGATAGTGGCCGTAACGGCCAAACAGCAGTAACGTCAACCGATTTATCTGACCCAGGCAGCTCAATGGACGTGTAATCAACGTCAGAATCTGTTTCATCGTAGTATTTATACAGAGCGTAAACGCCACCCAACGTCACAAGATTACGGCTAATGTTCCTCCGGTCTTGAGCAGTAAGATCCTTGATGCTTGCACCCGGTGTAAACAGTTTTCTACGAGCAACAAGTCCTATACCTGCGGAATTCTCTGCTAAAAATTCAACAGTTAGAGCAAGGAACCGTGGAAACTCGTATGCCAATGTACCGCCAGTCCGTGCCCACCAATCTGCCGCAGTTGCAAGAGCATTGTTTTCGGGCCTACTAGAATACGACGCTTGCATACCTTTAAGTACACTATCAGAAATAATTTCTTCAAAACGAGGGGCCTTTTCTGGCACTAGGTCTGAAGAATTGTTCAATAGATCCGACAACCTACCTTCATCTAGTAACTTTAATAAGTCCTGTTTGTAGTTTGCTTTAACTAATCTTTCCATTTCTGCAAGAGTAAAGCCACGCCGGATAATCTGCTCTTGAAATTTATTAGGTACATTGAGTGCGTCAACAAATAATTCAGCCTCAGTCAGTACTTTATCTACGCCCTTACCTAATGCAGAGGTAGGTTCTACACGAACATTATTTCTAATTTCATTTAGGTTGTCTGTTAAGTGGCTAAACTCTTTTGCAAACTGCGGTCTGTTTAGTATTAAATCAATGTAATCTGAAGCAACTTTAGGATTATTAAAGACCCAGTTAAAGGAAGCAAAATTTTTCTTATACGTATCAGGAGTAACCAGCCCTTTAAAGGCGGAACCAACACCATCTGTTTTTAAGTTAATTAATGCTGTGTCAATTATATTTGCAAGAGAATCCGTTGGTAACCTGTACACACCGCTTTGAAAGTTTCTTGAAGCAGTAGCTACTGCAGACACAAGAGCACCTCGTCGGACATTTTCGAGCCGCCGTAGGGTAGATGTAAAAAAAGACTTTGTATCTGCCAGATCATCTGGCTCTACTGCTACACTTCTTCTGGTACCTTTACGAAGTTGAGAAAGACGATTAAGTATACGACCCGCTTCAGATCCTGATGCAATAGTACCAGCAAGAACGTCTTGCCAAGATAACTGATATTTAGAAAATGCATCTTGAATAGCACGAAGTGGAACAACATCTGGTTCTAAAAATAATAAATCGCCAAGGCTATCAATGACAGGCTTCTTTGGGTTTATAATTTTTACGCCAGCCTGTTCAAGATCAGAAACTACAGCGACCAGTTTGTTTAACGTCTCTGGTTTGTACAGAGCTTCTACTTCGTCAGGTAAAGGTGTGTCTACGTTTATTTTAAGTAGTTGTTTTGTGTCATCCCTAAGCGCCTTTGGATTTAGCCTAGGGTTCGTTTCACTTCCTGTGACCAGATCTAATGTGGGAACCTGTCCCCTATTACCTATCCTAGACGCCATGTCTGCCATTTCGTTCAGCACCCGACCTCTAAGTTTTGGGTTGTTGCTAGCAATTTCCTTGGCTGCTTCTGCCGCTCTTTTAGCGGTGGCTATTTGTGCTTCTTTCGCCAATCTAACACGAGTAAGAAGTGTTGTATCTCCAGCAGCAATATCGGCTACCTTTCCTAGACCCTTGCCTAGACCCTTGCCCATGGACCCAGCGGCGGTCGGGGGAAAAGCAGCCGCTATAGGGTCTACAAGTTCAAACAAAGCAGACACATCTCTAGCTAGTTGCTTACCCGCTGTTTCAGGGTCATCTTTCGTATTCAGAAAAGTCTTAACACCATCTGGAAGAAGGTTTTTTACTGTTGGGTTGTTACCAATAAAGCTATTTAAAGTATCTTTAACAATATTTATTGTTTCTTGAGTGCTTTGTCCTGTTCGTTCTACACCAGAAAGTATTGTCGCTTCAAGTTCTTTTGTCAAAGCGCCTAGTCGCATAAGATTTTCAGTAGCACCTTGTCCCATACCAGTAGCGTCAGCACCTTCTAATACGGATCTAAGAAAAGGATTTTCCTTCCACGAGATATTATTCAAAACCTTTTTATAATCTAAAACACCATTGCCAAGCTGATCCGCTACTTTACGCAGGTTGGCTGCTTCTTCGTCCGTCCGGGCCCTGCGCCCTTCAGCTAGCCGAGCAGCTCTTTCTCCAGGAGTTTCTTTAATGGTAGTCTGTAACTCCTGCATCCACCACGGCGTTCCGTTGATGGGAGGCGCAGGAACACGTTCAGGAGTACCTTTGACGTTAGTCTCTCCTTCGACGGGAGGCGCAGTAGGAATTCGGCTCCTTGTCCTTTTAAAGGGACGATTCCGAGGTGATGCTACGGGTGAGTTAGAGGAAATATCAACCATTACGAGGTCGGTCCCTCCGAAATATATTTTGCAAGAGGGCTACTAGGATCTATGAGATTTCCCTGAGTATCTGTATAGGAAGGAAAAATATCTTTACCTTCCTGAACCATATTAACCTTAAACTTAACTTCCTTTCCGCCAAAAAAAGTTTTATAAGTTTTTTGTGAGTCCAAGTACGTATCGATATTATCTATAGTTGAGATTCCACTTAGATAAACTCGTGGAAGATAATTTTTAAGACTGTTTGAAGTTGAAATAGCTAAAGCATTAAATTTATTTTCAAGATAACTTTTGTCTCTGTTGGTGGGTACATTTGCTAGTTTCTCGGCTATAAAATCATTAGTTACTGTAACGTTATTAACTAGATTAGAAACAGCCTCTCGTGTTGCCATTTCATTTTCTATAACTTTTCTTTTAAAAAATTCATTATTATCGGTACCCTCCGCGTATTCATTAGCCACAGAATTTGAAAGCTGAATCATTTGGCTATAAGTATTAGCTTCGTTTCTAAACACGGGAAAAACTTTTGCCATCATCTTATATGTATCAGTATTAAGAGGAGTGCCGCTACTAAGTAGCTCTCCCATCTTCTCTCCATCTAGTACGCTTCTTGCATCTGCGTCATAAATTATTGCATTTGCTGCCTTATCAAATTTCTTGTTTGGATTTACTTGATCAAACATTTTAGAATACACTGCTAGACCATACGAGACAGACTCCTTCGTCTTATCCGTACTCTCATTCAGTCCTTTAATCCTGTCTAGCGTCTCTTGTGCCCTTCGTTTTTCTTCGTCAGAAACATTTGGATCTTGAAGTTTTATTAAGTTCTCTGCTTGAAGACTACTTACAGTATACCGTGCCTCTGGTTTTTTAGGTATTGGTGGAAGTGCTACAGTACCTGTGTTCTGATTGTATGAAAGATCCCAGACTTGAGAACCAGACATGTCATACATGTCAACTGAATCTATAAATACCTCCCGCTGCTCTCTAGTAAGAGTGTTCCATGCTTGAGAATTTATCCCGTTTACACGCGCAAAAGCTAGGGATGCTCTTTCAGCTTCTTCTTCTTTCCTTAAGCGTTCACTTTCTTCTTTTTTTCGTACAAGTTCAGCTTTCTTTTCAAAGTCCTCTACTTGCCACGCACGGTCACGTTTAGCGATACGCTCTTCTCTCGCCGCTAAATCTCTTTGCTTTTGTTTTTCTTCAATGACATCTGAAAAAGAACCAGCGGCTAATCCTAGCCCTTGAAAAAAAGATACCATTTAAATTCTCCTAGCCATCAAGCCGCCTGTAAGAGTATTATCCGCAGACATTTCTTCTTGGTCTGTATCATCTACTTGTTCTTCTACAAAGTCAGAGGAACTATCTAAACTTAATGAATTTTTAATTTCTTCTTTAATGTCCATGTCTAGTTTTCTTGCAATTTTTGCCTTCCTTACATCAGACAGTTGAACTTTAAATTTCTCATTTTCGGTTCCAATAAAGTAATCTACGTTTGAAAGTTCCGCCATTGTTATTAAAATCTCAATGATAACAGGAAGACAAAGAAGTCCAACATCTACAGTATGTTTACCTGTCATAACAGAACCTAGCTGCAAGCTATTAGCGATAGCAGTTAACGGTATTTTCATCTCGATAACATCTAAAAGATCGCTGGTATAATCTTCGTTTAATAGCAATTGCATATAATAGTTAACGGCTTCCTCTACCGTTGGGTACTGTGGAGGTCTTTGCCATACATTATTTTCTAGGTTAGAGGTTAAACTCTGCCCTGGAATAGGGGCATTAAAATTCTCTCTGTCAACCATTGTTTTTTAAACTTTCTCTGTACTCACGTAATTCCTTCATTACGGAAATAACATAGTTCATCGGGGAATATTCATCCCCTTTAGTATTTTTATTTTTACGTTTAAGCAAACTGTCTTGCATAGAACGTAAGGGCATAGATCTAGGGTTAGAAAGTTCTCTATCTAACTTTTTATAAATTTCTGCCGCTGCATCTTTCATTACACTCATTAGCTAAATCCCAAAATATCGCCGATAATAGAATCTTTACCAGCACTAACAATAGTCCCAAGAAGTTTTCCGTATCCCGCTAAACTGTTAGCATCCGTAGCGTCATCAGATAAAGAAAGTCTAGTATTTGAATCTAGTTGGGCGATTGCTAGTCTACTTGCCCGGTCAGCTAAATTGTCTGCGGATGTATTAGCAAAGTCAATTTGATCTGCATAAAGTTGCCACAAATCGTTGTACGCATCATTTGAAATTCCAAGTAAATTTTGAGCATTAATTTCATTAGTGCGGTTAACGGCAGCAGTATCCGCAGTAGCAACACTTCTACGCCACACGGCATTGGCTTGATCAATTGCGAGTCTGTTGGTAGCGTTAAACTGATCACGTTGGTTAGCTAGTTCTTCGTTAAATCGGGAAACAGTATTTGCTTCTCCAGCGTTAAACTGATTGATTGCATTAGCTTGTGTTGCGTTAAACTGGCGAACCTGCTGAGATAAACTTTCGTAAAATTGTGTTACCTGATTTTCAGTTGTAGCGTTAAACTGCGCTGCTGTGTTAAGAGCAGCCTGATCGGAAAACAATGATGCTACAATTTGCTGTGTTTTAAATAATTCAGTAGCCTGTGCATTACTGACGTTAGTTAAATCCGCTTGCAAAAATGCTTGTGCACTTTGAACAGCCGCCTGTTGGCGATTAGAAAGACTTTGACTCTCCAACTGTGCCAGAGAAGCAGCTTCTGCTAACACAATAGCCTGTCTATTTGTAAGACTCTGCAAGTTAATTGTATTAGCAATTCGACTATTTTCTAACTGCACTTGTTGCTCTGCGGAAAAGTTTAAATTAGCAACGTCAGAAATCTTAGCAGCATTTTGTACACGAGTTTGAAATTCCTGATCAAATTCTTGCCCAATAAAAGTTGCTCTTTGTTGGGCAGCTAACATAGCACGAGCTTGTCTGTTAGATAAATTTTGTGCCTCAAATTCAGCGAAGATAGAAGCGTCAGCTTGTGCGACAGGAAGTGCTGCTTCTAGCGCAGCCTGAACAATAGCTTGTCCAGCCATAGAGGAAGCACCTAAGCCTCTCGCTGCCATAACACTTTGAGCAGCACGGATAGCTCCTGCGGCCCATGAAGGTGGGTTAGCAGCGTTAAATCCTGCTGTTAGCTCCTGTAGTTGTCCCTGTACAGTAGCCTTTTCAGAAGGAGAAGCTGTAGCTGCTTGCACTTGCTCCGTAAAAGCAGCAGCCGTTGCCGCGTCAGCACTACCGGTAATAAGTTCGCCATCTTGAAGACTACGTTGCACAGGGCTATCCATCAAAATACCCTGTCCTTGTTCGGCTTGAAGTTCTCCGACTTTACTTTGATTTAATTCTTGTGCCGCAACAAGGGACTGAGGTGATACAGACATTTGTTGTGCTTGCATTTGATCAACAGCTTGAGTAACATTACTAGCAGCAGTAGTTGTTTGTGCAACAGAAGCAGGAGTACTTGGAAGCTCAGTAGCGGTAGCCAAAGCAGCAGTAGTAGCAGCAGCCGTTCTATCCCCTGATACCTGACCCGTTAAAGGAGAAATAAATTGATCTTGAGATAAAGGAATAGTAGCAGTTTGAGTTGCTGTTCCTGGCGGTAAACCGGGGGTTAACAAGCGTTGTTCTGCTATACCTTCAATGCCGCTTTCTTGAGCAACACTTTGTTTACTGTATTTACCACTTTCAAAGTTATTTATTAAGGTATCTAGTGTAGCCTGTGCGTCTGGGTTTTGTTTTACATACTCATTAAAGAATGTACCGAATTCTCCCTGACCAAATCCTCCTGTGTAGTTAAAAGCACTACGAAGTAGTTGGTGCAATTTAGGTTTGCCGAAATCAATTTCTTCTTGAGAGTATTGCCGTTCATCTATTCGGGGCAGATAAACATCAGGTTGACCTTCCCCAGTATACTTAGGCTGAAGATCTGGAACAGGAATACCTTTATTTTTTAATTCTTCATTTACAAGAGTATCAATATCACCCCTTACATAAAGAGATGCTCCCCCTGGATTAGCAGAGTTGTATCGATTCCAATATTCATTTTGTTGATCCTGTGACAGACTATTTACGTATGCTCCAATAGCACCTGCCCCAAACGCATTTGGAAATCCTGCTTGTCTATGCCTCCATCTAGCAATAAGCTGATTAGGATCTGCTCTTAAACTTTCTACTGACTGAGCATCTGAGCTACCAGTATTTACAAGGCTGGGATCGATAGCTGTGCCATCTCCTGTTAAAACACTACTTGAAAGCCTGTTACCACTGCTATCAGTAAGTCCAGGTTGTCCAAATTTTTCTAATAGAAAGTTGCCGTATTCACCGGAACCAAAGCTTCCTGTATATCCCAGCGCCCTAGCTTTAAAACGATCAGTTAGCACTTCAGCAGGAATAGTGCCTGGATCAGTGTACTGTCCCCCAAGCAAATCGGTACGCACGGTAGTTTTATCTTCAGTTAAATAATCAGGAGTTAGTCCACGATAAAGAGAGCCACTGTACTCTCCAAAACCTCCTTCACCAAAATCACCGGTATACCCTAAGTTCCTAGCGGCTAACCTTTGCTGTAAAATTTCCGGCGTAATGGTTGATTCATTGTATTCACCACCCAATAAATCTGATCTAATTTTTCCGGTAAGCGGATCTACATAGTCTTTAGTATAAAGATTAACTGATGACGGTACGGATAGAGTAGGTGTTCCTTGTTCTGGGGTACCTAACGGCACATTAGAAGCATTACCCGTGCTTGGTATTGGTGCTTGAGTGGGAGGGGTATATGTACTAGGAACAGAAGAAGATGCAGGAGCTACATAACTAGGAGTTAGTGACGACACTTCAGAAGGTTGAGCAGGTTGAGTAGTTTGAGCAGCTTGAACAGCAGTAGTTAAGGGTTGGTCTTCAGTATCTGTTACTACGCCTCCTTCAGCCATATAAATAGCTTTGGTTACATAATCGTTCATCATACCTTGTTTATTAGGGTTATTAATTAAATAATCATTAAAAGATTTTAGATTTTCTTCGTTACTAATATCTTCGTTAAAACCCATAGAAGTTGCGATCTTTTGCATACCTTCTGGTTTAAATCCTCCAAATAATGTAGCCATTAATGTACACCTTTATTTAGTACTTTATCTAATTTATCTTCAACTCTGTGTAGTGCATCCATTACACCCGTCATGTCGTCCCGCAATTCGTGCTTCGTGGCATACTCTTCCCGTGTACGTCCTAAAAGAATATCGATACGTTTGATCTCTGCTACAAGGGATCTGAATGCCCACAAGGCTGGAGCTATAACTAATGTTAAAAGGACGTTCCAAAATACTACCGGAGTGATTTCCATGTTATACTACCCATATACTCGATAACGCTACTGTGACAAATAAGACACACCCGATTAAAATTTCTACAAAAGGTATCCGGGGTACTTGATTTTTGCTATAGTAAAGTTTATGTTCTATTACCCAACATAGAGGTGCTAATAAAAATAAACTAATACAACTTAAAGATAATACAGGATTAACATAACCAAAACAAAAAGCAGGAATTAAGAATTGAGCAAACCTCATATATAGACCAGCTAGATCTCTACTAAATGATGATTTCTTTTCCCAGATTAAATTTCTAAGTCTATATCCTGTTTCATTATCGGGTTTACTATCCCTTCCTAGATCCATTTGACGGCCCCAGCCATCTGCTTGAGCACCAAAGAATGAAATAAAACCTAATAATAATCCTACAATATTACCTGTGGTTAAACTTTCGGACATTGAAACTGTATAGGTTACAGTAATAAATAGAGGGGTAGCTAATAAAGTAAGCCAACGAGTATTTCCTAACCAACCCCATTGTTGTTGTTTATAGAGACTTCCTCCACGATAAGCCCATGTAATGCAGAGAGGAAGAGATAAAAGTAAGATTAAGAGTTCCATTCAGATGCCGCGCAAAGATTCCAACGCGCTCGAAGCGGTGATGAGCCCGGCGGACCCGATACCCGCGTTCCACGCCACCAACTCACCGAGACGGTCACCGTTATCAAACGCTTGAGACACGCTGTCTGTTAGAGACGCAACCCGTAGAACGGTCGGGTCCGATGTGGTCGGCGATGAATATGTTGAGGTGAAGGACTCGACTACACCGTTGACGATGAAGTGCCCCGTTGTTGCGGCCTCATCCACTGATACGCCAATTACGTTCCATGCATTGAGGTTAATGGTTTCCGTCGTCGTAACATCGAGGGCGTTGCCTGATGCATTTTTAACACGAAGCCGCGCGATCGGTCCAGGTTCCCACCGCCAAATAATGCCGTTGAGCCCGGCGCCGCTTTCTGTACTAACGATAATGGCATTATTTGCCGCTGACGTGGGGTAGACGGCGGCAAGCAACGTGAAATCAGCGCTGTTCTTGGCCAATGATTTGATGAACGTCGTTGGAGTCCTGATGTGCAGCATGTCGCCGCCATCGAAACCGTAGTATTCTGAGACTGATGCATCGCCTGCCGTGCCATTGAACGTGGGCCTAGTCGTGCTGGTGCCGGAGATATCCCCCGAAATCAAAAAATAATCATTGCGATGCGCGCCGGACGCGGGCGATGCCACAGCGTTGCTAATGCCCGCGTCCGCCCCACCAGACGGGAGGTGCCCGGGCAGGAAAGCGAATTCGAGATTGTCCGTATTCCCCAGAGTATCGGCAAACGCCGTGTCTTGCGCCGCACCGCCGCCAGCCGAAAAAGCTGAACCATCACCGATGTCTTTAATAGGTGTATCGCTAATATTTCCACCAATAAGTTTAGTCATACTGCTTATCCAATTACACTGTAATGAATCTCTACAGAGAGATCGTTTGCCGCTGATGCCTGAATTACTAAACTTTCATCTTCCTGAAGTGTTACATTTTGCGTGTTGTCATACACTACAAGACTATTTTGTGCTGCTACAGAGATGTTATGGAATCCACCAAGATCACTGCCAGCGACTACATCTGCGCCAATTACTGCCTGATATGTACCGGCGTCAGAGTGCATTGGAGTTCCGTCCTGATCATAGCGTTTAAGCTGGAATGTAGCAGCAGCACTTCCATCGATATTGTGTACAACGAGGGAATGCACCCGAATTAGTTTGCCAGATGAAGCCGTGTTACCTAGCAAATTTTCATTCGTAGTTGCAGTTGAGATAATAGTGCTCGCACTAAAACTAACTACACCAATTGTTCCTGTGATTGTTGGATTAGCCATTTAACCTTTTCCTTTTATTATGCCATACCAAGTGCAATCATTGCACTCAAACCATGACCGGCGGATTTTGTTTGCGTCGAACCGTCCGGGAACTTAAACCCGCCTGAAGTTGATTCAATCGTGCCAGCTACTTCTAATTTGTTTGTTGTAGGGGTGCGTCCGATACCGACATTCCCGCTGCTGTCGATACGCATACGTTCTGCGCCGCCCACACCAAATGCAGTATAAGCCGCAGAATTAGTTTCATAGTTGTTTATATTCAGCGCACCAGCTTTTGTTTTTTGAAAATCTGCGCTGGTGCTTCCTGTACCCGCTACATCTGAAGTGATAAGCCTTTGCACAACAGCGGCAAGTGCTCCTGTGCTTGTATTTTGTGTGTCAAAGTAAATGTTATTATTCAGAACAGAGCCCGCATAAGTAATTAAGCTGTCAGTTCCTGCGGCGATTTGAAATCTATATGATGGCGAAGTCGTACCGATGCCGACATTACCGTCATTCAAAACGGTTAAGACTTCTGTAGTATCATCTACGAAAAGACGATACCCCGAGAACCCCACTTGAGAGCCTACTAGATGTAGAAAGCCTGTGGGATCATGCCGAATAATATCATAATAATTCGAGCTATCCCCGTCCTCAATTCTAATACCATCTCCATCCCCCTTGACGTGAAGAAGTCTAGCGGGAGACGACGTACCAATACCGACATTGCCGCTGCTGTCGATACGCATCCGTTCGGTGTTGTTAGTGAAGAAAACAGTAGGTATATTTGATTGCGATCCAAAAACCGCCGCCGTAGCATTTGCCCCACTAACAACGCAATAAACAGGGTTGCTATCATATGCGTTAATTTGAAAATAACCGTTTGATGCAGTACCAGCTTGAAATTGTGCAGAACCACTGGTTCCTGCCACTTGTAATTTTGTAGAAGGTGACGAAGTACCAATGCCAACATTACCGCTAGCATTCACGACAAACGGCGAACTGTCAGGGTTTGCGCTATCCTCCACGACAAGCGCATTGCCCGCGCCCGTTTGTGTGATACGTAACATGTCTCCGCTGGAAGAGCCAGAGATAATCATGCTACCGTCATCCGCAATAAGTACAGAGGAATTTTGCGCTAATCCACCGCCTGTACCATCAAACCTAAGAACAGCATTATCCGTGCTTGAACCAGGACCAGTTAATGAACCTGCATCACCTTTATCACCGGTTAAACTATAAGCTACCAAAAGTTTATCGGTATTTGCAAAAGGACTCGTAGCACTAGAAGCTACATTAGAAACGGTTAGTTTTGTGTAACCGGTTTCATTACTAACTGCTGTTACCTTAAATGCTAAGAAGTTATTGGGAACCTGTTCTTCACGAATATACAACAGACCTTTAGTAGCCACAGATGTGCTAAGGCTAAACCCTTGAATCCAAGTTTCAATATTGGTTCCTGCGTCATCAAGATCATCAATGTATAGTTCAGTTGCAGTATTCTGGTTGGTATTATTAAACCGGAACTTACCAGAACCCGGATCTGCGTCAGTTGTTGTTGTATCAAGTTCAAACTTAACTGAACTACCTAAAGCAAAACTTGTGATACCGGTAATAGTACCTCCGGTAATATTAACATTGTTTGCATCTTGGGTTGCAATTGTACCTAAACCAAGAGTAGTACGTTGGGCTGAAGCATCTGCGTCGTCAATCAAAGCACGACCGGCTGCTGTAAGAGCTGTTACTGCGTATGTGTCTGATGCAGTAGTATAGATCATTTTGTTAGCAGCGGTAGTTAAACCCGCAATAGATAACAGCCCAGCATCATACGCCTGAACGTCAGAACCAATAGCCACACCCAAATTAGTACGAGCATCAGAAGCAGTTGAAGCTCCAGTACCACCGTCAGCTACAGCTAAATCTGTAATACCAGTGATGCTTCCACCGGTAATCGACACACTTGAAGGAACATAAGCAACAGTCTGGGTTGTACCGCTTAAACGAACACCACCAACTTCTAAAGTTCCGAGTGTTCCTGAGTATACCTCACTAGTATTAGTACCGTCAGGAATAAAAGTAAAGTATCCGGTAGAGTCATCAAAACCAAAGAAACCTGTTTTAGCAGCAGAACCGTTATGCCACCTAAATTCAATTCCTCGATCTTTATTATCGTCTGCACCAGGAGGAGTGTCACCGCCTACAGTAAAGATAGGATCATCGACAGTTACGGTTGTGCTATTAACTGTTGTGGTGGTGCCATTAACAGTTAAATTTCCTCCAACAGTTACGTTGCTGCTAAATGATCCAGTTGTTGCGCCGGTTAAAGCACCCGATGAAAAACTAGCAGTTCCGTCAGTAACTGTTGTACCGGTTACGGTGGTAGCGTTAACCGTAGTAAAAGTACCAGCAGCAGCAGTTGTACCACCGATTACTGTATTATTTATAGTACCGGCAACGATTGTGGAGGTTCCAGTTGCCGACATATCTGTAAAGGTACCAGCAGCAGCAGTTGTACCACCGATAACGGTAGCATCAATAGTTCCGCCGTTAATATCAGCAGTATCCGCAACTAAACTGTCAATGTTAGCAGTGCCGTCGATATACAGATCTTTAAACTCTGCTCCTGATGCACCTAAGTCAATATCATCATCAGTTACAGGGACAACGGAACCGTCTTTAAAAGTTACTTGCGCTGTACCACCAGAAGTATAAGACATCTGGTTTGCAGCGTTAAAGAACAAACCGTTGTCTGTATCACCGGTTGTTGTAATTGAAGGAGCGCCAGCAGTACCGGCATCAACAACAATAAAAGAGGTATCTAGTGTATCAATATTAGCAGTGCCGCCAACGTACAGATCCTTAAATTCTAGAGAACTTGTACCAAGGTCAATATCATTGTCTGTAATAGGAACAATAGCACCATCTTGGATACGAACTTGTTCAGTTGACGCGCCGGTATCAATATAAAATTCAATATGGTTATTAGAAGTATCAATTAATACTTTATTATTTTGATCTGCGTCTGCGATACGATCAATGGGTGGACCTTCTGCCGTAGTTCCGTCGTGTTTATGTCCTGTGCTTGCATTAAAAGCAGATTCAATTTGGTTGTACTCTGCGTTAATAGGCGCAGCAGAAACAATTTCGCCACTTAGAATAGAAGCTGAAGACTGTCTAGTGTATCCTGCCATTATCGATATCCATTTTCTTGATAAGTTATAGAGTATCCACTGATACTATAAGGAGCTTGTGTCCCCGTAGACGTGATAATAAGTGAGATAGCTCTTCCCGATCCTTGTAAATTTGTTTCTAGTATTGGGCTAGATGATCCACCAAAAGTAAATGAAGAATCGTATGTACCTTCAGTTGTTGTATACCTTAACACAGCATCTGCTGTTTCCAACGGATACGTTGTTGGAATAGGAATATTTGGATTATCCCAATCAAAAGCAATACCTAAATTAATTGTTGACTGTCCTTCTGGCCTAGTAAATATAGATAAGTGGTGAAATGTTTTTCTTCTTTCCGTACTTTCAAAGTATATAAATGGAGTTGCATATAGAGCAATAACTTCACTGCCATTAAAAGTATTACCAGATTCTTGTTTAAAAATGTTACCTGATAAATCTCCGTGTACAACAACTTCAACATTATTAATAAGCCCACTAGCAGCAACAGAAGCCTGAATACCTAAAAGCTGCCCAAACTCCCACGATCTTTGCCCAGAGAATCTTAATCCACCAATTAAACCTTCACTATTTGTGGTAGATGTTACTGGGAAAAAATATCTAAATTGCGTTTTATTACGGACAACAACCGAACACATACTATTTAAATCATTAGTAGTTGTTAATGTTCTAAGTAATTGTTGGATAGATTTAGATATTGTTTCTAGTTCAATGTCTCCAATACGTGCCGTTCCTTGGATAGGTCGTATGCCATCAGAGGACAGAAATAAAACATCTCCACCTATTTCAATAATACTATCCGCTGCAATGCAGCCGACGTTATTAGTTACTTCTTGTAAAATAAAATCAGAAGAGTTATTACCAACAAGTCGTTTAATTCTATCAGATCCAAAAATATATAAATTGTCTCTGAATTTTTGAATTCCTGTAACTGTAAAACCTACGTTAATAACACCAGCACCAGTTGCTGGTTGATAATTTAAATCTGTATTTGGAGAACTAAAAACTAAAAAGTTTGGATTGTCAGACATCCCAGCAAAAAATATATGATTTCTAAAATCAGTGTTGTACTTTGCTGAAGTTACATTTTTTGTTCCGGTTCCGGCTAAAGTGTAAAACCAATTTATTGCCGTACCGCCTACATTGTTTTGAGCTGATACGGTAGATGCAGAACTTAATTCAAACTCGTAGTTATCGGCATCCACGATTACGGTAACAGTGTAGTCTTTATTATTGGCGTTTTCACCCCCTAAATTTACATCGATGTTACTAAATCGTACAGTGTCACCTACGGTAAGACCGTGACCTACGTGAGTAACATTTACTGTAGCATCGCCGTTACTAGTATCAAAAATATTTGACAGTTGATCTTCGGTATCAGTATTTGATGTCCCTTGTCGATCATATATTTCGATGTATGTAATTCCATTATGCCGGAAAGGGCGGTTTACACCATCTGTAACAATATGAACTTCTGAACCTGTAAAACTATGTTCTGTAGTGCGAAGTTTATTAACACCAATTGCAGAGCGAGTACCAGTTGTAATATCACTCCCCCAACCTACTCCAGCATTAAATCTATAAACTGAATAGTAATAGCTGTAAGAGTAAGATACAGAAGCGCCACCGCCGGAAGTAGTAGAGTCTGCGTTTGCTGTGTGGGTAAAAGTATATGTATTTGCATTAACTACACTAGCTACTACATATTCACTGTTTACATTAATGCCAGCAAAAACACTTGCGTTAGAGAACGTAACAAATGCACCAACACTTAAACCGTGTGATGTGTGGGTTACAGTAACCGTTGGACTGTCTTCTGTTACTGAAAATGGATTAGTTCCTAAACTTCCGGTATCATCCCCGCTGTTACGTCTGGCAGCATATACAGTGTCATTATGAATCCAGACACCTAAAACCTTACCTAAACCAGGAACAGTTGGATACGTTGCATCGTAATATTCGTAACCATTAATGCGACGATACCCACCAAATTGCGATACTTCAAAGTTAAGTAGTCTAGTAGCTGCACCAGGATTTTGGTTTGCTAAAAATAATGCATCTTCGTTTGTAAATAACCCACCTCTTGATAAAAAGGTAGAATCTCTGTAACCGTCTGCCATTAAATATTACCCGGAGGTGTATTAAGCAAACGTCCAACTCGCGTATCTCTAACTTCCGTATAACGATTAATTAAAATAGATCGCATGTGGTCTATACCAAAATCAAATTTTTGTTTTGCAAGAGCGGCTTGCTGTGAATTATCTCGAAACATATACGCATGGTACAATGCGCCATCAATAACCACATGTTTAAATGCGTCAGGGACTGTCATTGTATCTGTACTTGCAGCAAGATCAGTATTGTATGCATAGTAATCGTAAGAAACAGAATACGCACCATTAGGTATTGGCGTAAATCCTGCTAAATTATCAGGAGTTCTATAAACGTAAAGTGGCGCTGCATAGTCGCTACTGGTTGCCGTGCTATCTCTTTCAAAATATCTAGTTAAATATGTATTGTAATTTATCTGCGTTAGTTTTTTAGCGTCGAAACTTAAACCAGCATCGTAGTTAATTCTAAAAGTATTCCAATCAACAATCTTAACATCGGCAGCTAAACTATACGTTTTAGTTCCAGACACTAATGTTAAAGAACCGGTAGTATGATTAAAAGGAAAAAAGTATTCCCGTTGTGAAATTTCATGTAAGGCAGCATTTACAGCATCCTTAACTTGTGCTCTAAAGCCAATAGCAGCAGAAAAATCTACTGCTGCAATTTCAACTTCGTTTAAACGACGAAGCGTTTCATTTACTAAAGTTAAAAATGTAGTTGCCATAAAAAAATTCCACAGTAGTAAAGGAGTGGGGCAATTAAACCCCACCCCAATACATAGTTATGCAAGCGTATCGCGATCAACTTCATCGGCACTAAGAGAACCAATGTCGTTAACATTTGATAGCCAAGCAAACACACGGATTTTACCCGCTGTAGTTGTGCCTGTCTGTGCGGCAATTAGAACATCTAGCGTGTCAGCAGTACCAGCAACAATGGCGGCACCTGGAGAAACAGGTGTAGCATAGTCGCCAGCAGACGCAGCGTCAAAATCAAAGCCATCAACAAATGCGTCTACGTCACCGCCAGTAACACCAAGATCAAGAGCACAGTCTGTTGAAGTACCTGCATGAACAGCAGTAACTTCAAAACCTGCGGCCATAATCATAGTATTGGCTGGAACAGTAATTGCCTGAATGATATCGGAAGCAGCAAGAGCAGTACCTTTAGCGGTAGCAGCGGCTGCAAAATCAATTTCATTCTGCACATAGTATGGGCTACGTCCGCGCGCACCTGGGTTACGGACGGACGAAGCTAGGGTAGTAACAGTAGCCATAGTTCAGCCTCCTTAGACTAGGTTATAACGGGCGTTAACAAGACCTTCTGGACGAAGAATCTTGCGGCCATACAGATGCATACCCCGCACAATGTCAGCAAAGCTATCAGGGTCGCGATAAGTTTCAGTCTTATTAATTTGCTCGGCAGTTGCTACTGAAGACATATGACCGGCAACAATAAGACCGTAGTTGCTAGCATTGGTACCGCCTGTAGTAGAAGGACCAGTACCAACTGAAGGTAGGTTATTTGAAACGTAAACCTTAAAGCCATGAAGATTATTCACGACTAGGCCGTTGCGGAGTTCTGCGGCAGGACCACCATCGTAATTGAAGAGACGAGAGTCTTCATCTTTTAGGATTTCAAGGAATACTGGATCAACAACTAGCCAGCGATTTGCTGTGTCAACATTCTGCTGATCAAGTAGGCGTGACATACGCGCAACTACCTGAAGAGGAAATGCGTTACCAGCAGTAGCTGACTTAGTAGCAGTAGCACCAGGAGCACGTGGCTCAAGACCAATTGAACTATTGGCGCTACCAGCAGTGCCACTAGTATTAGTAAAGTCACTTGCATCTAGTTTCATGCTGGAAAGAAGTTCATCAGTGCCAGCAGTAGCTACAGCTACCGAACCGTTAACAGTAGTATTAACAGTATCAGCATTAGCATGAAGAGCAGACTGGTTAAATCCAGCAAGATAGCCAAGAACGTCTTGGTCAAGCTGATCGGCAAGACGATATGCTGCACGATCAGTAGCTAGCTGCTGGAAGTTCACATGACTGTGAGCCTCTTCAATATCATCAACTTTAAAAGCAAAATAGTTTGCTTTGTCGATAGTAAGCGAGAAATCTTCGTCATCAATATCCTGTGGAGTAATTGTAGTACCACGGGAGTATGCTTTGACAGTAATTTCTGGCTCTTTAATTACACGGACGGTATCGCCCATGTTGGCGATTTCGCCAAAGTAGTCTGAATTAGTAATAGCTTCTACAATAGAAGCCTTACGAAAGGCTACTTGAACCTGCTTTGAATAGATAACTGGTGAAAAATTACCGTTAGGCAGGTTGCCGTAGCCGGGAGCAGTTGAAAATGCCATTTGTTTTCTCCTTGCATTTTACGACATACCTATGCGTTATCGAAATAACGCTATTGTTACCTATTTCATAAGGACCATTATCTATAAGGTAGTACTATTAACTGGCCTAGTTATAGTAGGCTTACTTTAATGGGTAGCTTTGAAATACTAATACAACATTTATATAGGTAGCTATATATTAAATAGGGCTACATAAATGTTATTGTATATATAGTTATACCATATTCTAGTATATATGTCAACTACTTTTATCTAGCAGAACCAGATAAATCGTAAATAAATTTACCAGTACGAATAGCGTCCATAATAGCTTCTGAATTACGTTCGTATTCTTGAGCTGACATTCTTTCTACATCAGATTCTTTAAAAGTCCCTGACGTATCTACTTCTGTAGGACGACTTCTTTCACCTCGTGTCCTAACAGATTTAGCTGCATCTTTGCTATCTTTAGATAACTTATTATTATTTTTTTGCGTATCTGCTTTATATAAATCAATAGCACGAGCAGCAGCTTGTGCGTCGGTATCATTTTCATATAAAGCTTGTTGAATCCATTTAGGCTGTTCTTCCGCCCAACTGTGAAATTCGTCACTATTTCTAATACTATCAAAATCAGGATGTAATCGATACAGTTCTGTTTCAGCTTTCTCTTTAGCTATCTGTAATCTTTCTTCATCTAAACTACGCAACTTATTTTCTATATCAGTAGTTTGCTCTGATGCTTTTTGTATAGCAATAGTTTCTACGATTGCCGCAACATCTGGATATTGTTTAGCCCACTCCTCAATTTCAATATCTGTTTTAGGAAGTTTAAATTCTTTTTTAGTAGCTAAAGAAAGTTGTTCTTTTAATTTAAGGATTTCATTTTTGTGTTCATCTGCTTGTTTTTGTTGGTGCCTACGTAAATCTGAATACCTTTGTTTAAATGTTTTTTCTTCTGCATTTAGCTCTGCGTCATCATCCTGTTGCGTTTCTGTTTGCTCATTATTTTTGCTTTGTTGTTCTTCTAATAGTTTTTCTATCTCGTCTTCTTCTTTTTTAATTCTGTCTTGACTTTCGTATGGGCGAGCCATAAACGCAACTTTTTTAACGGGCGTAATTGTATCTTCTGTAACATTTGACATATTTTAATAGTCCTTTGTTGGGGCCACGGTAGCCTTACGGGGCATGGGTAGCCAACTCACATGGTTTATTTTTTAGAAGCTAAACCACGCTTCTTTACGGAGGTTTTTTTCTTACTTGGCTTAGTAACAAAAGCACCTACGTTTGCTGTTTTTAATACTGATTGCGGTATTAAATTTGCATTTTTATAAGCCGTTAACGATGGATTCCATCTTGGCATTTTAGACCAAACAGAAAAAGGTTCGCCTTCACCTTGACCAGGAAAAGCCCTTCCACCCGAGCCAATCCAGTAAATTAATTTTGTAACATCGGTAGCGTCTTGAGCAGTTTCAATTTTTTTGTTAGGATCAATTGCACGATTTATAAACTTTTGTGTTCGATTTTTTATGTAGTTATCGCTTTTTTCACCACCCCTCATTACAAGATTTAGAAAAGGTGTAAAAGATCCAAATTGATTAGGTAACTCTCCGCCGCCGCTTTGCATATCGTCAAGAACACTATACTCTTTGGCTAACATTTTTCGATACGCATCACCAATAGTAACATCAGGACCGTACTTTTGTTTAAATTCTTCTGCTGTAAAGCCCGGTAAGGGACGGCCTCGTGTGCCGAAATATTCAGGATTTGTTTTAAGATTAATAGGTTTAATTATTGAAAATCTTTGGCCAAACAAATCGTCTAATTCTTTAGTTAAATCATCAGGCACCAAAGGAACAGTTCCCGGCGTAACACGAGCTCTAGTACTATAGTTATCTAAAATGTGTTCAAAATCTTCAGGATCTGCATATTTACGTAAAATGTAAGTAAGAGACGGATCTTTTAGTTGTCTTGTTTGGCCACTTCTTGCGATTAATTTAGGTGCATATTTTTGTGAATAAGTGATACCTAAATCTTTATATGGTGTTGTACTTGGATCTAGAAGACTTTGTTCTGCCGGTGGTTCAGATTCTACAGACGTATCTTTTGGATTACTGGCGGTATTAATACCTTTTTCTGAAAGAGATTTATCAATAAGAGAAGTGCGTTTACTAGCAAGGGAGCTATCAACTAGACCACCGGGTGCATATTTTCTTTTAATAAAACCTCCTGTTTTATAATCCTGATTACCATAATCAACAGGATCAAAATCTACTGCATCGTCGAAATCATCCATAGTAGGAATGTCAAAATAATCCATCGGATCGTCAGACGTACCGTCAGAAGTTGGATCGTAAGTTGGATCGTAAGACGTACCGCCAGAAGAAGTTGGATCATCAACAACTCCCCTTTGCTCTTTGGGAGTAGGAATGTCTGGAGCATAGGTAGGTGTTTCTTTACTGTACTCAGGATCGTACTCAGGTGATTCTTCACGGAAGTCAGCATATGGTTCTCCCGTTTCTGGATCTATACGATAAGTCTCTTCTTTACCCTTAACTACTTTATCTACGACTGTTCCTATCATTCCTCGACCGCTAAGTCCTTGAAGTAGAGCACCAGCAATACCCATAGGAGGTATAACAGGCCCAAACATATCTGCTAATTGGCTAAAACCACCTCCTTGTCCTGGTATTCCCTTTACCGCCATACCAAAAGCAGTTTTAGCTCGTTCTCCAGCAGATTTACCAGCAAAATAGTTGTCCCATTGTTCTTGTGTTAAATCGCCACCTTCACTTGGTGGTGCGTAATTAAAAGCTTCAATTTTGTTATCGTCTGGCCCACTAGGACGATCTAATTCTGTTGCACCTAAAGTACTTATGCCTCCTTTAAAAGGATCGGCAGAAGAAGAAGAAGGAAAAGAATCTGCTGGTGCATATCCAGAAGGAATCTGAGTAGTAGGGTTATTGTTGGCATCTACAGTTATAAAAAGGTCAGATCTTTTAGCATCCGTTGTATCAACAAACCTTTTTACGCTACCTGTTGGATATGATATTCCTCTATTTCTTAGCGATGTGTCTACTAACCCGCCGTCGTACATAGCAGGTTTATCTCCAACACGTGCAAGATAGCTATCTAATGTATTTGTTTGTGGTGCCTGTTTGGTAGGAACATACGCACCTACTTGTGCAGAAAGTTTTTCATCTTCATCATTATCTTCTTTATAAATTTCTAAATCATCTTTTGAAAAAGGTGCATCCATGTCTTCGTTCTGACTAAACAACGTATCTGTAGGATTTGTAGTGGACTCACTATTGCCCATTTGCCCGATACTTTCCATTCGAGCTAATCCTGTTTTAGCTTTATCTCTTAGTTGCATAAAAAAATCTAAACCAAAATACCGCACCACATCAGCGGGAACTACGTATTCACCAGGACTTAACTTTGCATCTACGTCATCTCTTACCTCTTCTTGCAATGATCCAACTGGAACAGCATTACCTGATACAGGATCTTGTGTTCCACCTTGATCCATCATTCCACCATCTTCAAACATAGACATTTGATTTTGCATAGTAGTTCCGCCTTCAGCAAAACTTTTTTGATCACCTGTGTTGTCAAGATCCATGTTCATTTTCTTAGGGTCATGTAACAACATATCATATTTCCTTAACTCTTTATGGTCATCTGCTGCTGTCCATTTAATTTTACTATCAATTGCTTTTTTAATAGCAGCATCTTCTGACAATTCTTTTCCGTCCCATATACTAGGAATTAAAGTAGGTTTTCCTTTGTTTAATTTAGGATGCTCCACTTGCATAGTAAATACAGTTTTATTACCTTTATTTTTACCAAATTTTAAATTTTCGTAATGATGTTCCGTAACAGGATCAATTCCCTCGCGTTTACTTATCGCCATTTACGTATTCCCTTAAACCCATTAATTTTTGATACGCTTGAATAGAACCTTGTGCTTTATGCATTGTAGCTAGATCAGTTGCTTGTTCTAATGTCCGTCTTTGCATTTCTATTTCTAAATGTAAGTAATTACTGAAGTGCTGCCATTGGCGGTTGTTGTTGACCAGTGTCTTCAGCTTGAGAAGGAGTTCCCCCTGGTGTTCCAGTAAACCCTTGCTCCCCCGGTGTTGGTGCTTGTCCTGTTCCAATTGTTCCTCCTCCTGTTCCAGCAGTATCCATGGGATTAAGTCCTGGAGGTACGTTTTGTCCAGGAGCCTGTTGTTGTTGTTGCGTTTGCTGGAAGCCTTTTAAAAGTTCTGCCTGTATAGCTGCCTCATCCATATTATTAGTAACTTTATCAGGATCAAGATCTAGACTTCTAGCAATTTCTCTAATAATATACTGGAACTTTGCAAAAGGTGCAAGTGCTGGATTGCTAGCAACACCAAGAAATTGCATTAATCTTTGACTACGTACTTCATTAGCCATAAGACTTTCAGTACCACGTGCTTTAACTTCTAAATCCCCTTTAACTTCAGGATCAAAATTAAACTGCATGTTAAATTGAAATAAACCTTCGCCTAATGGGCGTAACAAATAATCGTCTACATTTTTAATAACAGTCTTAATACCACCAGCCGCAGCACCCATTAGCATAGAAATACCAGACGCTGTTCTACCTACACCCGTAACACCTGTTTGACCGTATGCAAATGAAGGTAGTCCTGTGCTTTCGTCAGCAAGTTGTCGAGCTTTGTCAAACATCTGCATGTTTTCATTCGCTACGTTTGGATACTTAGTCCCAAAGATAGCCTGACCTGGAGCACCTCCTTGCCGTCTAAAAATTTTACCAGGATAAACACTAAGATCCTGTCCCGGCACCAGATTAGTTTCATCAACTTCAATAAGTAAGTTACCTGACAATACAGCATTATCAACAGCCATACGCATGAAACCATTCATAAGAGTTTGTGTATCGTCCATATTTTCAGCAATACCAATGCCAAAGAAACTATATGGATTTAATTCATACGGCGCTGCTACATAAGGAATGCGCTGTGGCTTAAAAGGATTTAAAACTACTCTAATTAAGTTATCATTACAAACCCAAATGTTTGCGTTAATTTCGTCTGTGTCTGCATACGAGACAGGTAAGTCTAGCCCAAAATCTTCTAGTAATTCTCGATCAACGATTCCCCAATACTCTAGTACTTCAAAGCGTTCCACATTTTGTTCACGTGCGTAATCTTCTAAATCATACTCCCAGTATTTTTTGGTGTAACTTTCGCCTAAAGTAATTACGGATTCAATAACTTGTTCTCTAAAGAATGGACGTTTTTTTAACTGACGTAATTGCGTCCTTGACATTTTATGCCGCTCTATTGTATAACGAGCTTCATCCATACTATTAGCGTCAGGATCGGGATAAAAATTCCACACTGACACGTGATTTACTTGAGGAACAACTTTAAATACAGGAGAATACGTACCATCATCATCCCAGTTAGGATATTCTTTATCAACAGCAAAAGGGCCTTTCATAATGCCAGTACCAAATAAAGCCATTTCAAAAGCCGTGTTACGTAAGTGTTTAGTAGCGCCGGACTCTTCTAACTGGTCATGGATTAACTTTTCCATTTTCTTTGCTGCAAGCATAGCAGGACTAATAGTAATAGCTGTTGGAGAAGTTCCTGGTCCCTCTTTAACATTTTCTAAACCAGCAAATTTTTTAGCGGCAGCACCTAACTTTTCCATTAAAGATTCTTGGGTAGCACCCGGTGGTAGGTCATTGCCATCTCCCGGATATCCATAGGGACTTACTTCTTTAACTTGCCGTAACTGATCGGTTTCTGCAAAATCAACATGAGCATCAGCTACCACACCATCGGGTAATTCGGTCGGATCAATACTAATAGGAAAGCGGTTAGCAGCCAACAAAACTTCAACAACCTGACCATAAGCAGCTAATGTTTTTGTTTTAGTTACTTTAATAAATACTCGTGATTTTTCTGCCTCAGTAAACTGAACTTCAGGTCCATAGCTACCCCTGTAGTTTCTGTACGCCTGAAGCCATCTTTGTTCATCATTGTGTCTGTAATCTTCTGATTTAGTAAATTTATCGTTAACAAACGCAATAATTTGTCTTGACGAATAATCTTCGTTTACAATTTCTTTTTCGTCGTCTAGATAAATTGAATCTGGATCAAGATCTGTATCATTAGCCATTTATTATTCCTTAGTAACCAAAAACTTTATCAGCAATAGCAATCCCACGTGTGTGCCTGTGAGCGTTAGGATCGTAATCAAAAATACTAAAGCGTGGTCTTGACATTATACCATATCTTAAAGCATCATACAAGTGATCTTCAGCATTAGTATTAATGTCTTCTGGATTCTTTTTGTCTAGTGGTAATGCAGGTAACTGCGATATTAAATCTAAACAAGTATTAAAAAATACAAGCCGAGGCTGCTCAGTAAATTCATCTACTTGTAAACGACGATGAATCTCGTTTTTACCGGCAACACGACTTCCTTTACTCCTATCAGACTGACGCCAACGACATCCGCGTGATATCATTTGTTCTGCAAGCGACGGGCCTGTATCACCACGTTTATGCCACAGAGAACTGTCTAGTACCCCGTACTTAATGTTTCCATCGTCCTTCTCTAAGTCTAAAATTTTATCTGCTAGATCGGTAGCTAATACTTTAGAAACATAAAGTTCGCGGTAAACAATTAATTGTTCATCTGGACTTACAGCAAACCATAAAACACCACTATATGATCCATACCCGTAGTCGCAAGCTCTAAATTTAACCCAGTTATTTGGAATAGTAAAGGGCTCAATTACATGTATAAATCTATTAAACTCTGTAAAAGCCGCGCCTTCTTTAATATCCCAATCGCCATCTAATAGCTGTTTTCTTTGCTGTTCCGGCAAAGACAGAAGCATCGCTTCGTAGTCACCGGTTTCAGATAGATAAGGATTATCTTTTAATCTAGCGGGTATAAACCGTCGTTTAAATAGTGCTTTTCCTTCTTTAGCGTGTCCAGCCGGATATTTAAGTACCTCTCCCGTTTCAATATCTGTTGCTTTAAATGCAACATTATAAGGAGAAGGATCGATAAACATTTTTTTAACCCAAGAATGGCCGGGGCCACCGGGGTTAGTTGTTGCCCGCATGTACACAGGCAAATCAAGGGCAGTGGATCGAAGACGACTTCGCATGTAATTCCAGGCGTATGGAGTCGCCCACTGCGTAAGTTCATCAAAACCTATCCAGCTAAACGCTAGACCCTGATAACGCAAGACATCTTCGTCTCTATCCAAATAAGACATCCATAGTCTTGCGCCAGAAGGAGCGGTCCACTGCATTTTTCTTTCAGACCACTTAATACCCGGTATTACTTTTGGGTACAACTCTTGAGATTTAAAAATTAACTCTCTAAGTTCTTCAGTCGTATGTCGCAACAACAAACCACTAAAGGAAGGATGCTGCATAAAGTTTAATGGATCAGCTAGCATCGCATAACTTTTACCACCACCAGCACTTCCGCCATATAAAACTTCGCGTTCAGACGCAGCAAGAAATTGTTCTTGGGGTCCAGGATTGGGTGAAAAAATTACATTGTGTTGATGCTTTAATTCTTCTACAGTTGCTTCATACTTCTGTGTTTGTACTTGTTTGTTTGGCTCCGACTCTTTGGGTTTCAAGCTTTTCCGCCGTGGCGAGCGCCGTTTCGGCATAAGTTGCCCACTTGCGAAGGCTTCTAGCTGTGTTTTTACGTTGTTTTTCATGTTTAATGCGTTTTTGTAGTCCTAAATGTGATATGTAACGCCCCGAATTTTTGGAAAGCCATGCGGCAACTTCTCGGAGCGAGTACTGTTTAAGATAGACTTTAGCTTTTTCAAGCAGATCCAACTCAATTTTAACCGGTAGTAAAATGTCCGGTTCATTTTCTTCAATGGTATACCCAAATGGAATTGTTCTAGCAATACGTGGTACAGGAACCCACTCATCTTCTTCTTTCACATCAGTTGGTTGTGGTAATTTCCATTTACCTAAACTTTTATTAGTCGTCATCTTCTACAACAGGGTCTTTAGGAGGCAGTAAAATAACACCCCCGGATGCTTGTACTTGCATTTTTTCAGTTTTAACAATACCAATACGATCTAGTACCTCACGAGCAGCAGATAATTTATCACGAATTCCTAGTTCAGTCGGATCAACAAGGGCAGAACCAAATGCAACTGCTGCTTTAGGGGCAAGCCGTGCCATATACGTATGCGTTGCTTCTAAAATTTCTTCTTTTAAAGCATTAGTGATAACGGAAGTAGATGTAGTATCTGAATAACCCGCTAATTTTTTAGCGACAAAAGGATCTCCGTTTGCCTCTTCAAAAAGAACACTTAAAAATTTTTCTTGGTTTTCGGTTAGTACTCTTGCCATTACCCTTCTCTCATCATGTTTGCAAGTTCATACGCTCTACTTTTAACTTGCGATGCCCACACACTATTTAACATTTCATCTGCGGCAGCATCAAAATCTTTTTCATGAATTCCTGCCCACATACGATAAAATTTACACAATCTAGGGACACCTAAATTAAATGCCATATTTAATAAAACAATTTGCCGTGTTTCACTTAAATTGGAAACGCAAGAATGAGCAGAATATAATTCTCTTTCAACGATATCGATATCGTTCCCCAATAAATACCTAGCTCCACTCTCAGAAATTCCTTCTTCGTAGACTTGGGAAAGATAAGTATAACCTAAAAATTGAAGTTCGTCAATAGATATCCCACGATCTTTTATGTTCCTGCCAACTCCAATAGTATCAATACCTAAACTATCTTTGTATACATGAAGAATACATCCTTCATGTTTTGTTAGTAACTCTATTAATTTATCGCGCATATCTTTTACCACTTTACTTTATGTGACCAATAACGTGCTGATAGTTTATCAGGATTAGAATCCTGTGCGTTATGCCGTGCGTAGTAACTACGTTTACGAGCTTTGTCTTTAGCTGATGTCGGGTTTTTTCCCGCACCTTGTACGCCTTGCTGACCAAATCGTACTAATTTAATAGTGTCTTTATCTTTAGCTAGTACAGCATGGCTTTTAGTTTTGTGACCAGGAGTACGTTTAGGTTTGTTATAACCCGCAAAAGATTCGCCTCTATAGGTAATAGCCATTACTTAGTTGCCACACAAATAATAAACGAAAGCGTAATAAAAACAGCTAAACCTGCTGTACCGTATTTAAATACTTTTCCTTTATTTGTGTATTCTTTCCATGCATCTTTAATATCTTGCAACACAGGATACTCCTTTATTTCTTAAAAAACTTTTGTGCGCCACGTACACCAAACGAGGCTGCTACAATTACGCCTAAGCTATATCTATACCATTCTGGCATCATTTCCAATTGTTGAAAACCACTTGATACAACTTCTTCACAGCCAGGAATAAAAGCAAGTATAAGGGGAATACTAAACAAAATGGTAAGCCATTCGTCTTTCCAGCTATCACCTGAAGCCTTAGCCATTTCTAAGTCCCAGGCTATTTCACCTGTAGCTTTCTTTTCGTATACAATAGCTTCAGCTTTTTTCTGAGCTACTTCAGCTTCTACTTTAGCTTTACTTTTTTCTACATAGCCTTCTAAAAAAGTACTTGCTAGAGATACTATAGGTCCAAATAAAGTGCTTATCATTATACTTTTCTATATCGGGCTGTCTTGGCTGCAATTTTTTTAGGTTGAGCTACAAACTGTCCTTTACCCTGTGCTTTAGCTTTATTAGTAGCTGCACGTTCGGCAGGGCTAAGTGCTTTCCATGCGGCAGCGGGTAAGTATCTTTTCTTACCTTTAGAGGGTACATCAGGACCACCTGAAGTTTGCCACTTCTGTTTAGTCCATGCCTTTAAACTTTGCTGTGGTTTTTTTAACGCCATGATTAATGTTTATGTTTAATACCTTTTTTACCTAACAAACAAGCATTAGCTTTACGACACGCAGTAGGTGTCTTACACCCTGCACACGGCTTAAAAGTATTCTTAGTCTTCGTCGGTTTTTTCATTATGACACTCACATTCACATTCTTGGCATTCGCAATTTTCACATTTGCAATCTTCACATTGGCTCACGACTTGTATCCTCCACCTGCTTTTTTGTATTCAGATGCCAGTAGTTGTGCTTTACGTGCTGACCACTGTCCAGGGTTTCCCCCTTTACTACTTTCTTTTAATTTTTTAAATAGTCGTTCTCTGAGTCCCGGCTTAGTATAGTTGCCAGCTTCATTAACTCTACTTTTGCTCTTCGTTTTACTGCTCGCCGATTTGCTATTTTTTCCAACTGCCCCGCCCGTCGCAAGCTTTTTGCCTTTCGCCACGTTTTTAATTGTTCCTTTGTTGGCTGAAGCATAGAAGACATCTTCACCTCTTTTCTTGCCGTACTGTTTTTGCATGGCAGCTTTTATTTTAGCACCTTTAGTTGTTAAAGGCATCTACTTCTTTTTTCTTTTGTCATGAACCATACCACCACAGGAGTACATATGGGACTTATTATTAGCCATGCCACCGTTCGCCATCTTAGCTTTACCGGTAGGGATAACTAATGTTACAGCAACAGCATTAGGTTTAGCTTTTTTCTTTTTAGTAATTGCCTTGCCTTTACTGGCACTAACTTCTTTAGGAGGAGATTTAATGCTTGGAAGTTTTGGTTTAGGTTTAGGTACTACACCCATACTTTTATTTTCCTGATCTTCCATATTCATAGTACCAAGAGTACGTAAAAATAAAGTATAATCTTTTTTGTTAGTAATACCTAAATCTTTTAACTGTTCACGTTCCGTTTGGGATAGTTTTTCCCACTCTGGGTGTTTTTTGTCATCCATTACTTTTTCTTTCTGTTGTCAGTAACAGAACCACCAGCAGCGTACATGTGGACTTTTTTACCAACCATACCACCACCCATCATTTTAGGTTTACTGCCTAGTTCTCTACGAATTTGTTTTCTTCTATTTTTTTGTAACTTAGTACCGCTAGGTTCCTCTCGTAGGTTTAGTGGAACACGTGATTGTCCTTTAACCAATTCTTTTTGACTAGCAGTTAAGTTGTCATAAGCTGCTTCATTTTTAATCTCGCCAGTTTTTAAATCAACAATCTTCCCAATTTCTGTTGGCAACTCTTTTGCGTTTCTTTTACGATTTTCTTTAGATGTTTGCCCAGCAGCTTGCTGTGCTCGAACTTTATCCCGCTCTTCTTTTTTCTTATAGTTTAAATAAAAAGTTTGTTCGTTATCAGTTCTTTCATTTTTAGGGATTCGTTCGATACGAACAAATTCTTTTGCTCTATCCCTGGAGCGTTGGTTCTGCCCCGCTTCTAAAACTGTGATATCAGCAGAATCTTGATTAGCGAGAACTTTTGCTGCTCCAGTACGGTCACTAGCACTTGCTGCACTGTCTTCAAGTGGAAATGCTTCTGAAGTCCGACTTCCTGCTCTTTTGTCACTAACTAAAGGAGCACGTTTACTCTTACGACCTGTAGTTAATTCTTTAGTAATTTTTTTGTCTGCTCGTTTAATTTGAGCAATCATTAGTTTAGATTTAGTATCACTAGGGTTTAGATTAGATAAAAAATCTTTTTGAGCAGCCGTTAATTTCTTACCATCATCCAGTGTACTTTTTAACAGGCGGGATAGTCTGTCTTGAACTGCTTGGTCAGCAGTGTTAGCAGCAGCTTTAGTAGCAGCTTTAGTAGCTTTAACTGCACTTGATACAAACCCCATTTTAGATTTCCTTTGGTACCCAGCCTAGCTGGCGCATACGAGTTTCTATTTCGTGTAGGGGTATAGAACTCTTAGAGCGTTGTTCAATAGCTTTTTGGACATAGTAAACATCGCTGTGTGGTAGATAAAGATCGTTAAAGATATTTTTAGAATTACGGACGTTATTAACTTTGTTTAAAGTTTTATAGAATTGTTCTAAAATATTTTCGTTGTTCATCTTATTTATTAATCTCTATAGTGTGAATTACAGCTTCAATGTTATTCTTCCAATAGGTCAAAAACTTTTTAATACGGGGATATTCTGGAGCTACGTCTTCTGTTACCCAATTGAACTCTTGTAACAGGGAAGTATAGTCAGGCATATAGTAGTATATACGAATGTGCAGAGGTTGTTTATAAATTAATAGCATATTGTATATAGTTATACCATAAACAAATACGTAAGTCAATAGCTATAATATATAAGTTATATGTATTATAGCTAATAATATAGATATGTGTAAGTGTATATCTAAGTGCTAAAGTTTAATATGTATATAGTTATACCATATTCGCAGCCGATTGTCAACAGAAATACATAGCTGTGGGCATAAAAAGTATAAGTTTTTTCACAATGCAGAACATGTGTTATAACTTTATACGTGTAGTGTTGCATTTATATCACAAATATTTACGTGTGTGCATATGCTTGTGTTTAGTATGTTGTCACTTCTTTGTGTGGTTAACACTGATATTTTCAAATCTGTGTATTTCTATGTATATACTAACGCTAGACCCCCGGGTGGCCCACGCCCGCCCCCGCAGCACCCGCGCGCTGCGCCACGTTATGCGCCCATGACAAGGCGCTTTCCGCCCCACATATCGTGCCTCACAGGCAATGCCACACATGATGTGGCACATCCGCAGGAAGTGATTGTAAATCACGGCGAGTGTAGCATGGCGATGCCAGCTTGGGTTGGGGGAAGGTGTGAAATCGGCAATGACCGTCGATATATCCCGTCATCAAAATGTTCCTAAAAAATACCCTACCCCACACCGACAATGGCCACTGCCAAAAATCCCCCAACATTGGGGAAAAGTGCCTCGCATACGTGCGCTACTTCGCGCAAGAAAAAGTGTGTAACACTTTTCGCGCGGGAAAGTCTGGCATGGTTTTTGTCGCCAAAACGCAATTTTCGCCGAAAAACCCGCTTGACAACCTCCTTAGTACCTCTTAGGTTGATAACACTTGAACTTAGTGAAAGTGTTATCAACCTTAGAGGTACTGGAAAATGACGAACGTTGAATTGGTCGCACTGAATATCTTCGCCATTGTCATAGGCATTGGGTTCACCATCCTGGGCATCATGTAGCCTACATCCACACACACACTAGCAAGGGAAACACGATCATGACCACCAACACCAACACCGCCACCGCCACCAACACCGCCACTGTAACCGAAGGGCATGAACTTGCGGCACTGTGGGCCAAGCGCGAAGCGGCTGATCGGCGTGTATTCAAACGCGACATCGCCGATGGCGGTTTCGACAATCGTCTCGGCAAGCTACTTGTTGAGCTTTATGCGGAAAATCCCGGCACGTATCTGGATAAGGCGGTCGTTCGGGCTCACAAGCTTGACGTGATACCGGGCCAGCGTCGTAGCGATGCGCTATGGTTTGCCCGTGAAGGTGAAAGCGAGCTAGTCCAAGGCGTTTTGCAAGCTTCCAAGCGCGGTTTCACGTCACTAGCGGCGCTCAAGCAAGCTTGCGATAAGGCTGCGAAGAAGGCGGAAAAGGGTGCAAGCGAGGATGCCAGCGAGGATGCCAGCGAGGATGCCAGCGAGGGTGCAAGCGAAGACAAGGGCGTAAACTTCGCCGATCTCGCACCGCATGAAGTGGTCGCCTTGGTCACCCGTAACTTCAGCGTAGAAGCGCAAGCGGAAATCGCTCGGGCCATCGCCATGAACGTCAAGGCGAAGGCGGCGCGGAAAGCGGCGTAGTCGATCAAATCGGGCTGGATTTTCCCCAACGTTGGGGAATTTTCAGCCCACACTGTCCGGGGATGCGTCATGAAAATCATGCAGTTACACACGGCATTACAGGTGAACAATGCGGCATTGCGTCCCGTTAAGGCGTCGTGGCCAGCCACTGCACCTGACATACGCGCGGTGTCATGGGCGACGTATGGTCAGCATGACGCTATGCATGACACGTACCGCCGTGATCGGCTTATCGCTGACATGGACGCTATCATTGACGGCTTGGATTAATTTTCCCCAACATTGGGGAATTTAACCGATTGACACTCACACAAAGCCATGTTGTAATGGCATGGCTTTAGTGAGTATCAACCATCAACCCGAAGGGAACACACCATGTCGCAACGTGAAATCCGCCAGTCCTTCGACACCGACGCCTTGATCCAGCAGTGCCGGGATGCAGCTCGCGCGAAGATTGAGAACGCCACGCGACCCGATGGCACTTTGAATTGGGCGATGCTGCCTTCGTTGGTGACGGTTAATCCCAAGCTCGAAAAGACCGATGCCGACGATAAATATATGACGGCAGGGTTCCAGTTGGCACCATCGTGGGCCAGTGGCTATAACACCTGCGCTGGGGCGACCATAGGGTGCTCTAATCTCTGTCTGTTTGGTGCCGGACATGGCCAGCGACACATGATCCATGACGGCATCCACCATGTGTGGATTGCGAGGATCACCCGCACCATATTGTTCTACGAACATCGCGACGCTTTCATGGAGAAGGCAATCCGAGAGATCCAGTCGTTCAAGCGTAAGGCGGATCGTGCTGGCGTTAAGACCGCTTTTCGCCCTAATGTGCTATCGGATATTGACTGGCAAGCACTCGCGCCGTGGTTATTCGAGCAAGGCATCGACCGCGTGTATGATTACACCAAAGTGGCCAAGCGGGTGGCGTCGGCTGGTCCAGAGTACCATCTGACCGTATCCCGCACGGAAACGACATCCGACGCGGACATCCACAAAACCATTCCGCTGGCCAACGTGGCGGTTGTCTTCAACACGCGAAAGGGCGAGGAACTGCCGTCCGAATATCTCGGATATCCCGTATTCAATGGCGATGTGACCGACAATCGCTTTAACGATCCAGTCGGGCATATCATCGGGCTGCGCGAAAAGCGTACTGGGAAAGCGGATACCACGGGGTTCGTGGTTCATGTTTAACCCGGCTTGAAACTGATCCTGAACCATGCTAGAAAGGCATGGTTTCAGCGATCACTACCCATAAAATTCCCCAATGTTGGGGAAAATTGGAGAGAAAGAGATGAAAATAAAACTTACGATACATCCAGACGCCTGTTATGCTGATAGTGCTGGTGAGGCTCTAATGAATTATCTTAACCATACTAATGCTAACAGATGGGGATATACTACTCGCGAATTCACTTGCCCTGTTTGGCGAGAGGAATCAGTTGATATTGATTCAGAACTTATAGAGGCAACATTTTGTTGTGGATGTTTCGCAAAGGAAGAACATGACAAGATTACGAAATATCGTATTGGCGATGGTAACTTAATCGTTTATCTACACTGGGACGGCGACGGAACAATATTATTCAAGCATCTCAAAGA
>Ga0208899_1000115_pt1 | contig 49219 bp, 61 predicted proteins | sample VirMetDEL_Nov_24_FD_184518 | JGI IMG/M metagenome (GOLD analysis project Ga0208899, IMG submission 184518) | Aqueous microbial communities from the Delaware River and Bay under freshwater to marine salinity gradient to study organic matter... | ecosystem: Environmental > Aquatic > Marine >... | reverse complement strand
CAACCCATTATCTATCATGGAGTTCTTTACTCAAAAGTATAATCAATCAGCAGGTTGTAATCCTTGGCCTATAAAAGGTGCTGTCTCACTTGATGGTAAGTTTGTAACAACACATCAGGATGATGAAGATCTTGAGCCATACTTCATGATTGATACACCTGATGGCGTTGGGTACATCTATCCTTACGCATTCGTAGCACTACCAACTAAAGCAGGTGGACATACCATAGTGAGGATGGACTAATGTATGACTTTGACAATGACCCAAAGAGACTAAAGGACAAGTTATTCTGTAGCATGAGCGCACACTTCTTGACTGAGGAACTACCAGTCGAGGCTATTGATTGGGAAGAGGAAAAGATTTATGAATGGATAGAAGAAAACAAGTGGGAGCCTCTTGAGTATTGGGATGCTCACATGGTGATGGAGCTAATCGAGAGTGCCGCTTATCATGGCTATCTGTTTATGAAAAAGAACTGGGAGGAGTTGAATGATGAAAGTAAAAGTTTATCGTGAAGACAATGAAACTATGCAAGAGTATTACAATAGGAGGACTAGAGAACGTAAAAAATATGGCAAGTCTATACTTAAAAGATTTAAAGTAACTAAGGGTTGTGCTAAGTGTGGTTATAATGAACATCATGCAGGACTAGAGTTTAATCATATTATACCTCAGTCTAAAAGGAAGGATAAAAGTTTTAACATAGGACATCACGCACACTACCTAGCAATGAGTAATGGTTCAAAGAGTAGAGCTACGATAAAGAATGAACTTAAACAGTGTGAGGTATTGTGTCGTAACTGTCATGGTATAGTAACTTTTGAAGAGGAACATTGGAGGAATAAAACAAATGCTACCCGATGAAATGGAAGCTGAGAAAAACAGGAAGATAATTCTTGCACAGGCTGATGAAATAGATATACTCAAGCGTAATGTGCGAGACTTAGAGGAACAACTTAGAGATGCACGTATAAGAAATGCTAACCTGATACAAGAGAAGTTTAACTTATACGATGACATATCTAATCTGATAAAGGAGGACTTAGAATGCAGATAAATGAACAAACTAAACAGATCATACGAGAGATCGTAGTAGAACTATTCAAAGAAGTAGCATCCAAGCAAACGTTTGGAGTAAGCGATGATGTACTGATGTTAGATGAACACCTACATGATTGGACAGGTAGGAAGATCGACAAGTACAAAGTAAATGTATATGGTGCAACACTAGAGGAGAGATACTAATGCAACCACAAGAACTACACGCACATGCTAGGTGTAAGTATGAGCCGACACGTGTGCAGAAACAATTAGAGTGCCGACTATTTGGTAAGACATTCCGTAGTGTGGCAGCAGCAGCAAGGTACTATGACCTGTCACTGTCTACTGTATACCAGTGGCATCATGAGCATAAACATAGAGAAACATTCCCTAAGACTGCACGATGGGATAAATGGAGGAATGACAATGAAGTGGTTAATATTGATAGCACTAGCGCAGGGTAATCCTTTTACCATAGATCACAAACCATTTGATACAGAGGATGATTGTGTAGCATGGGTTAGTGACTTGAACAATGCACAAGAGTTAGCAATAGAAGTGATTGCTGAAGTAGGTTTTAACAATCCAGTGACAGGTGTTTACTGTATCACTGATCAAGAGAGGAAGAGATATGAAACTATACAAAAACTCTAATGGAGTATGGGCAGGAACACAAGCTGACGCACGTAAGTATTGCGGCAAGGACTATCAGACTGTCGATGTACCCACTGACAAGCCTAACCTGTTGGGGTTTCTGAATCTCAATCAGGTAGGTAGCCTAGCCAGTAGCCCTACGTTGGAAGAGGTAAGAACTGGTGAGCCTGACCATGAAGCTATGTCATGGTTCAGGTGGGCGTATGATTCTATGCTACGAGGTCAGTACAAAGACGCAGAAGCAATGTTATATAAGGGATTAAAAGATGATAGAACTACTACTAGCGATGGTTGAGGAACAGAATCCTATTCACAAGTATTGCATGTCCAAGCATGACCACTGGACAGGTAGGGCTGCGTGTGTACAAGAGTTACGCCATGCCCAACGCAAGCTTGAGGTAGAGAGACTAAGACAATTCTTAAAGGACAACCCACATTACAAGTATCCAGGAATGGCTTTGCCGAATGGAAAAATAAAACCACTTGACGTATGCTGGGGATCTGCTAAAACTTATGGCACAAACAAAGAGAGGAGATGCTAATGTCTTATGAAGTATGGTTTGGACAGAATGGTAAGTGGTTTGGTTACCACTCATTCAAATATAAAATGGATGCCCAACGCTATGAAGAGCGTTATCAAACGGTATTCCCTAACTTAACTGTAGAGATAAGGGAGAGAGAACATGGTAGTTATAGCTAAAGTACAGCCACTATCTCAGGTCATCATGCAAACAAAACGTAGACGTGATGACTACGAATGGGATGGTGACTTTGAGAAAGCACAACTAGAAGATGAGTATTTAAAATTATTACAAGCTGATGAAGAAAGAGGTGAGACATGGTATCCCAACTTTTAGCAAACTTATTCCCTATACTTTTAATGGTAGGTTACCTGTGGCTATGGATTCATTTGGTGATTGCACATGTTAAAGGAAAGTAATTATGAACAAGATCCGAATGAGACTTTCGATGATGTTACACATTGGTTGGGTTACCTATCTCGTAAGGATACTGATAGCACTGAGTGTACTACTGAACGTAGTTCTTGGTGGAAGATTAAATCAAACTTTCTCAGCTAGGAACTGGGAATGGAAACGAAACAATAAAACTAATCTAGTGCGACCAATAGACGCATTGCTTGGAGAAGGGCATTGTAGTAGAGCATGGTCATACTGGAAGGTAAGGAGGAAATGGTAATGAAGAATATCCCGAAGCAAAGTGCCACGTTAGAAGAGGTGGTTGACTTTTATCGTAACTCAGATGCTTATCGTAGGTTGTCCTCCTCCTCACAAAAAGACTACGATAATCACTTGAGTGCTACCTTGATTACTGAGGTAGAGGGCAAACCGCTTCGGGGTTACCGCTGTAAGAACTTGAAGGTTCGACACATCACACAAGCATATGATCAATGGCTACAGATTGGTACTAGAACTGCCAACTATAGACGCAGTGTCCTTTCTGCTGCGTGGAAACATGCCATGCGTTATGATGTGATGATTCACAATCCAATCTCTTTGGTGCAAACGGTTGCAGAGAAACCAAGGAGAGTACATTGGACACGTGAACAAGTGTCAATCTTTCTTGACACAGCTTACAGTGACTTTCGCTGGCGCAGCATTGGACTCATAGTTCATATGGCATACGATTGGGGTCAACGTATAGGAGATATACGTCTGCTTACGTGGGATAGCATAGACTTAAACGAATGTCGTATTGATATGACTCAGAGTAAACGTAATGCAGAGGTACACCTCCCTATCTCTGCTGATCTCTGTCAGATGCTGCGTCAGCAGAAGGAGGACTTTGGGTTTCAACAGTACGTAGTACCAAGAGTTAAGCCAAGAGCAGGAGCATATACACCTTATGACAAGGAAGAAGTTTCCTTATATATCAATGACATCCTGGATGAAGCTAATCTTCCTAAAGAACTAACAGCTATGGATCTACGTAGAACAGCAGTCACAGAAATGATGGAGGGTGGCGTTGACTTAGCAGGTATCATGCAAGTAACAGGGCATCAGAATGCAGCATCAGTCAAGCCATACATGGTCAACACATTTAGTGGTGCAAGCAAAGCACTAGCAGCGAGAGGAGTAAAGGATGAAGATGCGTGAGTTTGTCAACGATCTAGATCTTAAAGATGATCAGAGATACAGAGGTGACTGTCCTCAATGCAGGGGCAAGAATACTTTTACTGCTGCTAAGATACTTGGTGAGATAAGGTACAACTGCTTCAAGCTAGGCTGTACTGTTGGTGGTATCTATGACACAGACATGACTGCAACAGAGATATATCACCGTATGAAAGAACAACAAATTGCACGTGCATACACAAACATAAAGAAGGAGAAGGAGACTATGGAAATACCACCTTATGTCGTGTCACCAAAGGCACAACACACCAAGCACCAACGCTTTGTAAGGCGATGGGGTATAGCTATTGGTGATACCATGTATGACGTGAAGGATGAACGTGTAGTCTTTCCTATCAAGCATGAAGGTAGAATAGTAGATGCTGTGGGTAGAGCAGTAGGTAAGAAGCAGCAACCCAAGTGGTATCGCTACACAGGCGAGGCTGATTACTATATGCATGGTAGTGGTGACATCTTACTTATTGTTGAGGATGTAGTATCAGCTATCATAGCTACACAAGAACTACCCTACATCACAGCTATGGCTATCTTAGGCACTAGCTTGAGTCCTAAACACATGGAGAAAATCCAGGAATACAATAAAGTTATCATAGCCTTAGATCCTGATGCTATTGGTAAGACAGTGGAGTATCGCAGAGAGATAGAGTTGTGGACAGGTAACAAGACCACCGCTATGAATTTAATAGATGACATAAAGTATAGGATGGAAGAAGACTTAGATAAACTAAAGGAGTTGTGTAATGAAACTAGCAGTAACTATTGACGTAGATGGAGATATAATGTATGTACCTGAAGGTAGCGTGTTTCCAAACTTCCCAAAGCCTAAGTTGTTTGACAACATGGAGGACGCAGAAGAGGAACGTGCTAAGTGGAACACAGGTGTGATCGTAGACTATGAGACAGGTAAATCTGTAGAACAGATAAGATCATTTACTGATGCAGAGAGAGCGAGAGCAAGAGTACGAGAGGAGATGAATAAAGATGATGGAACTAGCACTGGTAAAGACTCTACTCAATAGAGAGTTCTTTGATAATCATAAGGGCATACGTTGTCCTGATAAAATATTTAGTAAGGATGTGCGTAAAATAAAGCAAGCATTGGATACAGCTATGGAAGCCTACGATGGTGACCTAACTGTGTCTGACTTGCAAGCAGTGTTCAACCGAATCAATGCAAGCATGACCACCGCAACACGTACAGCATATGAAGATCTATTCAAGCGTATTGAAATAGCTGAACCTATCAAAGGTGAGATAGCAGAAGACACATTGTCTCAGTTATTTCAACAGCACGTGGGTGACCTTGTAGCTAACTTGGGCTTTGACTTTGTGAATGGTGCAGAGAATAGCCTTGAACCTTTACGTAAACTATTAGAGGAATATAAAGATGACTTTACTCCAAATCTTCGTGTCGAGTGGGATGATCACAGTCTTGATACTGTACTTGATGCAACGGCACTTGATTCGAAATGGTCATTCAATATATCCAGTCTGGCTCGTAGGGTGGAGGGTATCAGTGGCGGTCATCTTATTCTGGTTGGTGCTCGTCCTAATACTGGAAAGACTAGCTTTCACGCCTCACTTGTAGCAGCAGAGGGTGGCTTTGCACATCAAGGTGCTAAGTGTATTGTACTATGTAATGAAGAAGCATACACACGTGTGGCTGCACGATACATCAGTGCTTCATCTAACATGACGATGACTGAGGTACGTACTAACAAAGCCCTCGCATCCAAGCGATACCATCCTGTGTCAGAACGTATACAGTTCAAGGATAGTACAGGCAAAGGCATGGATTGGGTAGAGTCAGTCGTTAAGTTTGAGAAGCCTGACATAGTAATACTAGACATGGGCGATAAGTTTGCTGACATCAGATCAGAAAGATCAGACATTACACTCAAGGCAGCAGCTATCCATGCACGTAACATAGCCAAGCAGTATGACTGTGCTGTGATATGGATGTCTCAACTATCAGCAGAAGCAGAGGGCAGGGCAGACCTGAACCAAGCTATGATGGAAGGTAGTAAGACAGGTAAGGCAGCAGAGGCTGACCTTATGGTACTCATTGGTAAGACACAACAAGCAGAAGGAGAAGAGGAAGACCCAGTAAGATACTTGAACATAGCTAAGAACAAACTGAATGGCTACCAAGGTAAGATTACTTGTATGCTTGACGGTTCTAGATCGGTGTACTCAGCATGAGGCTAGTACTAGACGTAGAAAATACTATCACCAAACGTGATGACAAAGTACACGGTGATCCCTTTGAGCCTAGCAATCATTTGGTACAAGTGGGTATGCTAGATGTTGATGATCCTAAAGCTACACTTACAATCAAGACACTGGATCATAACGAGTCTAAAGATGACACAGGTTTCAACAGACTAGATATACAGTGGACACTAGACAATACCAAGCTGCTAATTATGCACAACGCACAGCACGACTTAATGTGGTTATGGCAGTGTGGCTTCAGGTATGATGGTGATATCTATGACACTATGCTTGCTGAGTATATACTAGATCGTGGACAAAGAAATGGACTAAGCTTACAAGCCTGTGCTGAACGTAGACAACTAGAGGTACAGAAGGATGATACTCTCAAAAGATATTTTAAAGAAGGTAAGAACACAAATGAGATACCATTGGATGAACTCAACTATTATCTTGAGCATGACCTGCTTACTACTAGTGAGTTGTTCCACTCTCAAGAAGCAGACTTCGCCAAGCCTGAATCTGCGTCCCTTAGTACAATCAAAAGAGTTACCTTCAATACCTGCAAAACCCTTACCGAAATCTATATGGCAGGATTCAAAGTCGATCTTCAAGAGTTGGAACGAGTAGCAAAGGAGTATGAGAATGAGAAAGCGGAGATTGAAACACGTCTGCAAAAGAAAGTCAGGGAAGTTATGGGTGACACTCCGATCAACTTACGCTCTCCTGAACAGAAGTCGCAGGTCTTATTCAGCAGAAGAGTACATGACAAGAAAGAATGGGCTGATCTCTTCGAGTTCACACAGACACAGCAAGAGTTTAAGGATGCCGTTGCAGCCAACTCCTCACCGATCTACAGGACACAGGCATACACCTGCCCTAGTTGCGAAGGACAAGGTAAAGTATACCGACTTAAAAAAGATGGAACGAAGTTTGCTAGACCTAATAAATGCAAAGATTGTGATGCAAAAGGATACAAACTAAAGGATAGTCAACAGATAGCAGGGCTACGCTTTACTGCACCAAGCAAGAAGTGGGTCAGTGCTAATGGATTCAACACAGGAAAGGATGAACTAGATGTATTATCTGCGACTGCTAGGAACAATAGAATGGACGAGGCTCTTAATTTCCTTTCTGATCTTAAACGTCATAATGCTATCAGCAGTTATCTATCTGCTTTTGTCAACGGAATACGGACGTACACTAAGGCAAACGGATTCTTGCACGTTGGACTTACGCAGCATATTACAGCCACTGGACGTTTTAGTGGAAGAAATCCCAACATGCAAAACATGCCAAGAGGAGGAACATTCCCAGTAAAGAAAGTATTTGTATCAAGATTTAATAATGGATTAATAATGGAGGCTGACTTTGCACAACTCGAATTTAGGACAGCAGCGTTCTTGGCACAGGATGAAACAGCGATGGAAGAAATCTCAACTGGTTTCGATGTACATGCTTACACAGCAAAAGTTATCACTGATGCAGGGCAACCAACAACACGTCAAGAAGCTAAAGAACACACGTTTGCACCACTCTTTGGAGCAAGCGGTTATGGACGCTCGAAAGCTGAAGCAACCTACTACACACACTTCAACGAAAAGTATAGAGGCATAGCTAACTGGCACAGGAACTTAGCTGATGAAGCACTACGCTTCATGAAGATAACAAACATATCTGGTAGGCAGTATGCTTTTCCTGATGTGACAAGACGCCACAGCGGTGTACCTACGCACTTCACTATGATTAAGAACTATCCAGTGCAGGGCTTTGCTACAGGTGATGTAGTGCCAGTTGTATTAAATGAGATGCATGAACGTTTACGACACATGAAGTCGTGTTTAGTTAATACTGTTCATGATTCTATGGTGGTTGATGTACATCCTGACGAGAAAGATCTAGTCTTGTCAATGGTGTGGACACTCAACCAGGATTTAAACAAAATAATAGAGGAGACATATGGAATTGAAATGAATGTGCCAATGCTTTTAGAAGCAAAAATAGGAAAGAATTGGCTTGACACAGTTGATATATAGTGTATAACTAAGATCTCTTTGACTCTATAAAAAAGGATATAGAATGAGTAATGAATTAGCAATAGCAACAGAACGTGGTCAATCAATGGCTGAACTTATGGGTGTATCATCTGCACCTGCTCAAGAGTACACGCCAAGTATATCACGTTTGGGAATGCTTCACCAGCCTATCATGGGTGAGGTAGATCTCAATGGCAAGATGATAAAGACAGAGGTAGTACCTGTAGGTGCATTCACCTTGAAGACAGGTGATGATATAGTCTACAGTGTGGGTGCAACTGTCCGTATCTTTGCCCAACGCAATCAGTGGCAACGTTGGAACAGTGATACTGAAGAGATGGAAAAGTCTGTGATGTCTAACACTCTCAACGGTGACTTGAAGGATAGCATTGGTGGGTTTAACTTAGGTAGACCTAGTGGTTATATAGAAGACTTCAATGCGTTGGACGATGCCACCAAACAATTGATACGATCAGTCAAGCGTGTTGTAGTGTACTATGGCACAGTCAGTCTTGATAGTCCTATGAATGATAAGGGTGAGCCTGTGTCTGCAGTTGAGTCCGTACCATTTGTATTGGATGTTAAGAACCGTGATAGCTTAAAGAGTATCAACGGTGTAATGAGTTCTTTTAAGAAGAAGAACATGTTACCTATCATGTCTACAATAAAGCTAGAAGGGGTGGAAGATAGCATACCTACTGGTGCAAAGTTTGGTAAGATCAGTGCTTCTTTGGGCGATGCTGTAGAGTTAATCTCTTCAGACAATGATATGCTCAAGGACTTCTTGGAACTTATTGAGTACAGTAATGGTAAGATTTTAGATCTACACCATGAACGTGCAAAAGGTCACAAGGATGAAGATGAATCTTTGGTACAAGAGATACTAAACAATGACTTTGTAGAGGTGGATGAATAATGAACCACCCTGCTGAACTACAAGTCTTTAGCTTTTTGCAGAAGGCTATGTCTGGTGAAGCTACTATGACAGAGGAGGTAGCCAATCAGGTTGCCTCCGATGTTAAGTCTGCTTTAGACAAACAGTTTAACTCTGGTCCACGTGACGAGTTCAAGCTACGTATGTCTAACATAGGCAGACCTACATGCCAGTTGTGGTTTGAGAAGAATGACCCTGAAGATAAGATACCATTACCTCCACACTTCCTGATGAACATGATCCTTGGTGACATTGTTGAGGCTGTGTTCAAAGGATTACTACGTGCAGCAGGTGCTGAGTTCAAAGACAATGATACTGTCACACTCAAGCTGCCTGATGGACAGGAGATCAACGGTGAGTACGACATGGAAATGGATGGCAAGATAGATGATGTTAAGTCTGCGTCACCTTGGTCATACCAGAATAAGTTTGACTCATTCGAATCTTTACAGAAGGGTGATGGCTTCGGTTACATCCCACAATTAGTTGGTTATTCTAAGGCCGCAGGAAAAGAAGTTGGCGGTTGGTGGGTGGTCAACAAAGGTAACGGTGAGTTTAAGTATGTCAGTGCTTCGGACGTTGACTCTGAGAAGGTATTACAGGACATCCAAGAAACGGTAAATTATATAGAGAAAGATAAGCCGTTCAAGAGATGCTTTGAACCTGTACCAGAGACATACTACAAGAAGCAATCAGGCAACCTTGTACTCAACAGTGCATGTAAGTTTTGTAGCTATAAACATAAGTGTTGGGAAACACTACAAACACTACCCTCAAGGGTATCTAAATCAAGCAATCCACCTGAAGTGGATTATGTATTTATAGGAGATAGCAATGGCTAAAATTACAATTAAACTAGAAGATGATAAAGAACGAGTACTACAAACAGATGACTTCAATGAAGAACAAAATGGTATCTTTGCTGAAGCAAGTGCTGCAGAACGAGAGTTAGTTCGATACAAATATTTGGTAGCTATCTTCAATGATCGTAGAGACTTCTTACTTGGTAAGTTACTAGAATCTGTAGACAAGGAAGATGATGGTACAAAGGAGACATAACAAAAAGTTATATCGCAGTGGCCTCGAACAAGAGGCTGCTGCTTTCCTCAAGACTAGACAAAAGACAGTAGAGTATGAGAAGTTAAAGATAGAATGGGAAGACTTACGCTATCGTACATACACTCCTGATTTTGAATTAGACAATGGTATCATCATAGAAACAAAAGGAATATTTAGTCCTGCAGATAGGCGCAAACATTTAGAAATACAAAGACAACATCCAAAGTTAGATATAAGGTTTGTATTTAGTAATGCTAAAGCTAGGTTATATAAGGGAGCCAAGTCAAGGTACTGTGATTGGTGTGAACAAAAAGGTTTCAAGTGGGCGCATCGTGTTATACCTGAAGGTTGGTTATTAGAAAAAGGCAAGCGCATGAAAGAGCAGCGTGTCGTAGTTAAAAGGAGATCTTAATGGGTCATGAAATAGAAGACGGTGAAGTTGCTATTGTTATAAAGCCAGAACTAGATGAGAATGGTGAATGGGATGGTGCGTTAAAAACAGGACTAGTGTTTGGCGGTAATCAACATCCTATGGCTATGAGAGCAGCTATGGATTTAGCTATGACTATGGCAGCTACAACGAATGTATTAGATGACTATCCAGAACTATATGATTACTTTGATGATGCTAGGGTAGAACTAGTAAAACAAATGTTTCCTAAAGCTTATGCTGAAACAGAACTTGAAATAGAAAAAGAAATGGAGTATACCAAAGAAGGTAACGTAATTAAATTAACTAAGTGGACAAAAACATTGGGTGAAGCATGAGCAAAAAAGAAGAAGAAGAATTTACTATAGAAGATGTCTTCAAAGATTTTTCAGATGAAAAGTTAAATGAAATGTTTAAGGAAGATTTGGTGAACAAACCATTTCACTATAATGTAGGTGGCGTAGAATGTATTGATGCTATCATGGCTGCGACTAATCAAAACAAAGAAGGATACCTACAGGGTAATGTAATGAAATATATATGGCGGTACAACTACAAGGGTGGCCTACAAGACTTACAAAAGGCAGAGTGGTATCTAAAAAAACTTATTGAGGTATATAAAGAGAAGCACAAATGAGTAATAAAAAATTTAGTGTGATGTACCTCATTGAAGTAGACGAGGACAATAACATATTATCATCTCATGAAGATGGACACGAAGAAGATGTGCATGATTTGATATCTAATCTTATGCACGATGTAGATGATGTAAAGATACATAACTTAATTGTTAAGGAGAGACAATGATAACACAAGAAGACATAGATCACTTTGCAGATATGCAGTCACCTATTATAGATATGAGTTACTATCAACAGGAGGCAGTGAAGACTGCTATCTATACTGACCCTATCATATATCCTGCGTTGGGCTTGGGTAATGAAGCAGGTGAAGTACAAGGCAAGATCAAGAAGATGCTGCGTGATGGTACGTTTGACAAGGATGCTATTGCTGCAGAGATTGGTGATGTGTTGTGGTATATTGCTGCACTGTGTCGTGACCTAGAGATAGACATGGCAGAGGTAGCACTAAAGAACTTAGCCAAGCTAAAGAGTAGACAAGAACGAGGTACGTTACAAGGGAGTGGAGACAAAAGATGAGTAACTTATTACCAACAGACTATCAGAGTTTTATACACCAATCACGGTACGCAAAGTACATTGACGGTAAAGGCCGTGAGTCATGGGCTGAGACAGTAGGACGATACGTTGATAACGTTGTACGTCCAAAGCTAGGCAACGACTCATGGGTAAATCAAATAGAGCAAGCCATACTTGGACTAGAAGTAATGCCAAGCATGAGAGCCATGATGACTAGTGGTGCTGCGTTGGATAGAGATAACACAGCAGGATACAACTGTAGCTACCTACCAGTGGATGACCCTAAGTCTTTCGATGAAGCTATGTTTATACTGTTGTGTGGTACAGGTGTAGGCTTTAGTGTGGAACGCCAGTTCGTACAGCAGCTACCTGAAGTACCTGAGTTATTTGATAGTGAGACAACCATTGTTGTTAAGGATAGCAAAGAGGGTTGGGCTAAAGCATACAGACAGCTATTAGCATTACTGTGGGCAGGTGAAATACCTAAGTGGGATGTATCTAAGGTAAGACCTGCAGGTGCTAGACTAAAAACTTTTGGGGGTAGAGCCAGTGGTCCTGGTCCTCTTGTCGAGTTGTTTAACTTCACAGTTACAACCTTCAAGTTGGCACAAGGACGTAAGCTATCTTCTATGGAATGCCACGACTTAATGTGTTTCATAGGTCAGATAGTTGTAGTAGGTGGTGTCAGACGTAGTGCTATGATCTCTTTGTCTAACCTTAGTGATGACCGTATGCGTCATGCTAAGTCAGGGCAGTGGTGGGAAACAGCAGCACATCGTGCGTTAGCTAACAATAGTGTGTCCTATACAGAGAAGCCTGACATCGAAACATTCATGCGAGAATGGACTGCTCTAGTAGAGAGTAAGTCTGGTGAGAGAGGTATATTTAATCGTGAAGCATCCAAGAAACAAGCTGAGAAATATGGTAGGCGTGATCCCAACCATGAGTTTGGAACTAATCCTTGCAGTGAGATCATACTTAGGCCGTATCAGTTCTGCAATCTTACTGAGGTTGTCGTTAGGGCAACTGACACACTGGATACGCTCAAGCGTAAAGTCAAGTTGGCTACGATTCTTGGCACTATTCAATCTTCCTTCACCCGATTTCCATATCTACGGAAAGTCTGGCAAAGAAACACAGAAGAAGAAAGACTCTTAGGTGTATCACTAACAGGTATCATGGACAATCCATTGATGACTGCAGTTAATTCTAACTTGGAGAAAACATTAAATGAACTACGAACTATCGCAGTGGATACTAATGCTGAATATGCTGAGTTGCTTGGCATACCTCAGTCTGCTGCTATTACCTGTGTCAAACCTTCGGGTACTGTCTCACAGTTGGTTGACAGTGCCAGTGGTATACATGCTCGTCACTCTCCATATTACATCCGTACTGTACGAGGTGATAATAAAGATCCCCTCACACAGTTTATGATAGATCAGAAAGTTCCTAACGAACCATGTGTATTCAAGGGTGACACTACAACTGTGTTCAGCTTCCCTGTTAAATCACCAGACGATGCTGTGACACGTAACGACATGACTGCTATTGAACAGCTAGAGACATGGCTCATGTACCAACGCCATTGGTGTGAGCATAAACCTAGTGTAACGATATCAGTACGAGATGACGAGTGGCTAGAGGTGGGGGCATTCGTTTATAAACACTTTGATGAAATGTCAGGTGTGTCATTTTTACCACACTCAGATCATACCTATCAGCAAGCACCTTATCAAGACTGTGGTAAGCATGACTATGAAATGTTACTGTCATGTATGCCAGAAAAGATTGACTGGAGTAAACTTTCAGAGTATGAACAAGAAGATAACACTAAGTCCAGTCAAACTTTTGCTTGCTCTGGTGATGTGTGTGAAGTAGTAGATATAACATAGGAGTAAGTAATGGGTTTTTGGGTTTTAATAGCACTGTTTATATTTGATGGGAAGCCAATGGTTATGAGTGACAACATCTTATATCCCAGTGTAGAGTCGTGCCACGAAGCAGCACAAGCACGTAGAGATACATTAGATGCTACCAAACCTGACTATGATTTTAAAGCAGATTATTGGGTATGGTGTACACAAATGCCAAAGGAGTTGTAATGGCAGATAAAAATTGCATGACATGCGATGTTAAACTAATACCAAAAGTAAACTGGACATGTGGTAATATAAGAAAAAAATTTTATATTTGTTGTGACTGTAGAAATAAACGTGAAGGCCCTCATAACAAAGGACGAATGTTTGTAAATGGTAAGTACATATCAAAGTCACATCCACTATACAAACCTGGACGCTACAAAACTTTTAGTGATGCAGCCTTTGATGGTACATATAAGTTAGACTCTATTAAGGAAGGATACGTGTATGCTATTACTAATCCTGCTTGGCCTGAGTGGGTTAAGATAGGAATGGCAATAGATGCTGACGATAGATGTAATGGCTATCAGACTAGTAGTCCTTTTAGAGACTACAAAGTAGAACACGTAGTTGTGACAAACAACAGACGTGCTGCTGAAGCAGAGGCACACAAAGCAGCAGGTAAGATTGCACAAGAGAGGAGAGGTGAATGGTTTAAGTTAAGTATTGAACAAGCCAAAACTATACTTGATAAATGCTCTGTTGTTGAAGAGACTAAAAGTAAAGTAGCATAAAATAAAAAAGGCCGCTAAATGCGGCCTCTTCTTTTATATCTTAGATGCTGTATTATATATGTCTCTCAGATAATCCATATAGTTTAACAGGATACTCAGTTCCCTGAAGTCCATGTCTTCTATACTACCGTCTATATTAAATTGTTCTTTAGCCATACGCATTGCTTCCCTTTGTAACTCTTTGGGCTTGCCTGATACTTTAGCTGCTAAACTTAGACGTGATTCCTCTTCCCCCATATAACCTTCTTGCATACGCTTTCTTACAGCTTTCTTTACGTTACTGACTTTCTTTTTCAGTAGTTGTCTTCTGTCTGTATCACTACCTTCTCTATAAGCTTTAGTGTTTGTCAACCTTGCTATTTCTTTTTCTAAGATAGGGGCTACAAACCCATTAAAGATTTTATCGTAGGCTGGTATCTTAGTTCTCTCACTAGCAGTAAATGCAAACATGTCAGACATTGAGTATGCTTTCTCTGTAGCTGTCCTTGCAGGTTTTACAGTAAGACCAAAGATACGAGTCAAAGGAGCAGGATCATATACCTCTCCTTCTCTTGTTGCTACTCTAAGTTCCTCACCTGTTACTGAGTCTTTACCTAGCTCAGTTCCAGCTACTGCATCTATACCATCAGCTAATGCTTCAAAAATATTGTCAACATACTTAGTGGCAGACTGAGTAAATATATTCATACCTTCAGCTTGTCTTACATCTTTGACACCGTCATTACCTGCTATGTATCCGAATGTTTTATTAACAAAGTCTATCGGTCTTGTAACACCTGCTACTACATTACCTGTTGCCTTAAAGAATGCATCTGCTTGTGCACCACGTTGCCCTTCATCGAAGTTTAACAAGGTATCCATAACATTTAACAAGTCATTACCGAACTGTGTATCCCTTGCTACCTGCCCTACAGCAAGCTGTGTAAGCACCTCTGTTTGTAGTTCTCTAGGTACAGGTTCACCCTTCAGGTACTTATTCATAGCACGTCCAGTTGCTAGAAAAATGGAGAACGGAAATGTGTTCTTAGCATCTATGATAGTACCACCGCTAGTCTCTACTTCAAATACACCAAGACCTTTTTGTTGTCTTTCTTCATCATACTGTATAGCAAGACCTAATGCAGTAGAACCAACTAGGAATCTACCAAAGGCTTCTTGCTCTGTCAGATCTACTCCTTGTCTCTTAGATCTAGTAGCAAAGTTTTTAACTACAGTAAATCCAGCTAATGGTGACCACTGATAAGCAGAGGCTACAACATTATTCATGAACCTACCGAATGGTATAATGAAACCTATTCCAGGAGTGTTGGAAGCAGATTCAACTAGTTTAGCTACACCCTTTAGAAGCTGGTCATCTGTGGTGTAATCCTTGGCATACACAGACTTTAGTGTACTGTCTAGTGCAGCTTGTATTACGTCTTCACTAATCTCCACACTGTCATCGGTTAAGGCTTGCTTTAGTGTTGTGTTCTTAGTCATACGAAGATACTTATCCATCTCAGTCATAAACATCTGAGACTTTGTAAAGCTATCCTGTATCTTAACACCAGTTGCTTTAGCAGACGCATCAGCTATAGCCTCTGTATATTTTATTACACTGCCATCAGGATTTATACCATATCTTTTTGCTGAAGTTTCTACACCACCTGCCATAGTCTCAAACAGTATCTTAGATATGTCTTTGTTTTGATCTAAAAACTTCATGTACTGGTCATGAGTTGTGTATGGGTCAAGCAAGTTACGCATCTTCTGACCAAAGATATTCTTTAGTACACGTGCCTGTTGAAACGTTCTTGTGGCCTCAGTAGGATTGATATACATCTGACCTAAACCTTTTGCGTAAAGGGTGGTTGAATTAAATATATCAGCTAGAGATTGTCCTATATAGAACTGACCAAAGCCAAACACGTTTACGGCTGTAGTAGCTGGAGAAGAAACAAGCATACGTTTCCATACAGACTGACCATACCTTAGTCCTTCTGCTCTTTTAAGTTCTTGCTCTACAGCTTCTTTTGCTTCGACACTCTTCAGTGTTGCCTGTATAGAGTCCTCTGCAGCTACGATAGATGTGTCTAACATTCTACGCATCTGAGACATAACATTCAAAGTAGAACCTGCATCACTAATCTTCTTAGCAAGCATGTCTCCTAGCTGTCCTTTGTTTGCAGCTAGTTCACCTATCTCCAAGCCAGAACCTTTTAACTTAGCATTTACAGATATCAGATCTTCTTCACTTAGGTTACGTGCTACATTAGTCATAACATCAGAGACAGTTTTCTTTCTGTCAAACTTCTTACCACTGTCTTTGAATATCTTTGCTATGCCACCTATTTCTTTATTCTTCTTATAGTTCGTTCCAAACATTATGTCATGAACTAAGTCTGCTGGCATAGTCTGTGAAGAGAATGCACCCCCACGTTCTACCTTTTTATTCCATTCATCAGCAGCTTCTTCAATAACCTCTGCTGCTTTCTTGCTTTCTTCTTTGTTTAGCAGTGGTGCTGCACCATCTATAATTCTATTAGTAACAGCCTCAAGCTTTGCATCTACATCTTCTGCTAGACCTGATGCACCTTTAGCTTTACCAAAGACTAGCTGTGCTCCCCCTGCTACACCACCTAGCAAAGATGAGAAGCCTGTCTGTAAATAGCTGTAGTTCTCCTGTGCTCCTGCTCTTAGTAGAGTTGTCTGAGCCATGATGTCTTGAGCCACAGCAGCTACAGAGTCTGCTGCAATAGTTTGTTTTAGGGCTTTATATGAAGCTGCATCAAATAGTTTATCTTGTTCTGACTGTGCTGCTTTCTTAGCTAATGCTCTTCGTTTTTCTTTTGATACACGTTTAGCTACTTCTTCTGCTGCCTTGTCTGCTGCTTTACTGGTAGCTCCCCTAGCTACTGCTCTCTTTGCAGCTATCTTACCTGCCTCAATGCCAGCTTCTCTTGCTGCTTGTTTACCTGCACCACTCTGTGCCGCTTCTAGTGCTGCTCTACGTACAGTTTCTTGGACAGTTTTTTTACTTGTCAGAGCTACCCCTGCAGCACCTGCACGTGCAATACCACCAGTAAGTAATCCTATGTAGTTAGTAGGATCTTTAGCTGCAGCAAACACGTAGTCTTTTACACCATCAACAGCACCAAACACACCATCATTAACAAAGACGTTACCTAAGTTGTCATATATCTGATATGCTCTTCGTGCTTTTTCTTTTGTGTCCTGATCTGCTTTGTTTACAAATCTAGCTTCAGTTGCAGTAGATAAAGTGTTTGAGTTAAAGTATCTCATATGCTGAACAAAGTCATCAACAACTTCATCTGCATTTCTATCTGCGTAATCTACACCTTTACGTTTTACCATATAATCTCGTATAGGCTGTAGGTACTGCTGCTTTTTTAGTTCATCTTTACTAAGACTATCACCAGAAAACAAAGGCTCTGGAGTATCATAAACACTAGATGTATCGTCACTAGTTAAACCAGAAGTCCTTTGGTTAAAACTTCTGTAAAACTCTTCATGTACTTTGGACATTATTTAAACCTTTTGATTATACGTGTAGTTAGTTTTCTTTCTCTAGGTTCTTCCTCTCCATACTCTTCTAGTATTATGGCTGGCCTTTCTCCCATAAACGCTGAGTCAAGCATCTGATCAAGCTGCTCTTTTGTTGCAGTAAAAGTACCTAAGTTCTTTATAATAACTTTATACTCTTTACCTTCTCTTGTATTACGTTTTACGTTTAGGTTACTTAAAGATTTTTCCAGTACTTTATCTACGTCTTCTTTAAACTGGAAGCCTATCACACCCATTGGAGACACAGGTAAGTCTCTTTCTTCTCTTTGCTTACGAGACATCTTGTTCCACTGTTCACGTGTGTACTGTGCAGTGTAACCTTTTCTTAGTTCCCCTGACACAGATGCATCCATTATAGCTCTACCTTCTTCATCTAGATCTGGAGCAGGTGGGAAAGGATCATCTGTTTCTACAGGGTCTACAGGGTCTTTCTTCAGGTCTATATTCTTAGGAGGTACTGGTTCTTTTATTTTCAAAGAAGTATCATCTTCACTTATAGGAGTCTCTGGCTCTCTGTCATATTCTACCAATAGAGTATCTAACCACTTTTGTCCTGATCCTTCTTGGCCCGGTATTTCAAAAGTTTGTTTAATTAAATCTAATGTAGCTGGATCATCAAAGAAGCCTGTGTATTCATATGTACCTGCATAGTTTCTTATAAAGTTACCAGCAGCTTTCTGTCTCTCTATCAACATAGCTGTTTGCTTATCTGCAGGATCTACTAAAGCATTTAGTCTGCTCTTAAATGCCTGACCAGTAATAGCATCATCCATAACTTTGTTTAGATTAGTAGAAAAGTTTAACTTAGCTTCTGAGTTATATACAGGCAACTCAGCAAAGTTTTGTACAGCATCACCTACAAGAGCATTATATTCTGATTGTTGTGCTATGTAGTTTATGTCACCTATACTTAGGTTACCATAGTACTTTTCATCTGCTAGCTCTCTTCGTACTCTATCTTTAGCATCAAAGCCAAATAGAGTTTTCATAGTGCTGGCTTCTTTTGGATCTGATAACTTACCTTTAGGTACAACACCGTATGTCTGCATAGCAAGATCTGTCAAGTCAGCAGCTACTAGACTAGGATCAATGTTAGCAGCAGTAGGAGCACTCAAGCCCATTCTTATTTCATCTTCTGTTAACTCTTGTCCAGGACGATATCCTAACTGTGAATGTAGGTTCTGTAGATTGGCATAAAGATCTGTTACACCAGACACACCAGAAGACATAGCATTTATGACTAACTCTTTTGAAGCACCTAACTCCATAGCCTGTTTACCAACACGTGCTGCATTTCTTGCTACGGCTTCACGTTGACGCACTAATTGGAGGTTACGTTCAGCTAGTTGTTTCTGCTCTTCTTCGTAAGCTTTAGCTTCCTCTTTACGTTCTCGTATGTTCATAGCAGTTTCCTGCAGGAAGTTACCAGCAAACGCTTTCCAATTAAAGCTCATATCATAAACCTTTCATCATTAAGCCTTGTGGCTTTTCTTCTGGTGTTACCTCTTCCTCTGGCTCTCCAGCCTCAACTAGTTCACCTAGTAATTCTTTTCCGGGATCTGATTCATCAGGCTCTTCACTAAGGTACTTAGTAGCAAGCATCTTAAACCTAGTCATTTCCCTATCTTCAGCTTTTTTCTTATAGTCTATCTTATCATCTTTTACACTGATACCTTGAGACTCTACAGCTTGCTTTAAGAACTGGTGTATTACAGGACCAACAAGCATTCCAGCATCTACTGTATGCATACCTCTCATTACACCAGTTGTTGTTATAGTTTCAACAATAGGTTTCAGTGGTATGCCTGTCTGCATCATAACAGCTAGATCATCTATAACATCTTGATTAGCTAACTTGTTAATATAGAACTTAGTAATCTCTGTCATGTCTGACATTTCTGCTGGGTTTTCCCAAGGGTTATTCTTCGGTTCATCTGTTAAAGACTGACCGGGAATTGGGCTATCGAATAGTGATGTTGCCATGATGTTATCCTATTTAGTAAATCCTGCACCAAAGTATAAGCCTACGATAGCTGATACAATGTGCGTATCCAATGGTGTTATTACAAATCCTTGTGCGTACTGCCACTTAACTACTTCTGGTCCTGATCCGAAGATAAAGTCAAGGAAGCCTACCTGTATCTCAGTGTAGCCTACATACACACCTACTTCTGGATAGAACACCGCAACCAACTTTGGCAACACTATTATAGCAAATACTGCAGATAATGCAATAAGTCTTCTTGTCCATGCGAAGTGTTTATCGTTCTTTCCAGCGTTACGTGCTTCTGCTGCAAAGCTTGCGTTGGCGTTGGCACGTTCCATGAGCATCTTGTTCTGCTCTTGTTTCATCTTCATGCTCTGCCCCCAGATGGACATCACTCCACCTAGTACGGTAGAGCCAAGCATTGTTATTAGTTCTAGTGGTAGTCCAAACATTATGGTGTTCCTAATTGCATATAGTCGGGTTGTACTGTATCTAATATAGCAGCTAATTCAGCTTTAGTTGTACCTGTTCCTTGACCATATGTATTCCCTTCTACAGAAGCCCATATATCTGCTATTCTGTTTATTGTAGCGTCTTGTGACTTTTTACCTTTAACGTAGTTATCATAGCCTGTTTCTTTTAATGCAAGCCTAGCAATCTTTTCTTGTAACGCAGGAGTAAACTTCATATCTGGAGTAAGTTTAAGTTTATCTGCCCAATAATTTTTTTGTGGTTTTTCTGGTGTTCCATTTGGCCCAAACAGTGAAGTCTTAACAAACTGATACTTACCTACTGCACTAGTTCCTTTTGTTGTTCCCGGAACTTTTCCTTTTGTTGCATTTATAAGTTTCTTTTGATAATCAAAAACTTCTTGTATTGTCATTTGTGTTATAGGTTTATCAGGTGCTAATGTATCTCCATAATTATATACCATATCATATTCAGTAGTACCTATACCATGTTTGGCCTGTCTTTGTAGTTTATCAGCTACTGCTCCTTCTCCCACTGCAATCTTATTCAAAACCTTTTGTGCAGGAGTTGAAGGTAAGTAACCCATATAGTTGTCTGTATCTGGTATACCCAAGTCATCATCAGATAAACTATTCTCTATTGTTGGTACAGAAGAACGAGGTGTCATTATACCCTGACCTGTGCTTGGGTCTGGCCCCATACCACCAAAACCAGTTGTGTCCTCTGGTTCAAATATACGTTGATCTAAAGGTACACCAGACTGGTAAAATTTAAACTCAGGATCAGTGCTTGCGACTTGTACGCCACTCATGTCTTTCTCACTGCCTAAACCTCTACGCAAAGCAGCTTGTGTGTCTGATAAAGGTAGCTGTATAGTAGCACCAGCATCTATTTCATCTGCTTTTTCTATCTGAGTATTTAAACTCATTAGAGCTTTGACAGTAGTATTATTATCTCTGGCAATCTCTGATAGTGTATCTCCAGATTTTATTGTATATGTTTTTGTAGGTACAGCAGCAGACATAGCTAATGCTCTAGGTACATCTGTTAGTTCTTCTGGTGTAGAAGGTTGTGACATTGTAGGAGCAGCCATTAAGCCTCTACGAGGGTCTTGCATGTCAGGGTCTACTGTTGAACCAATAGAAGGAGAAGTGTCTCTGGTGTCGGAGTAGCCACCAAAGTTATATGTCTCTACATTGTATTCATCAAAAGGAGAAGATAATACCTGTCGTTCAACAGGAGCAGGTTCAGGCACAACAAACATAGGGCCACCATAGAAGTCCATCATATACATAGGCTCTTCTTCTTTAGGTTCCATATCAGCACCAGCACCTACAAAGAAGTCATATATCTTTTGGTCTAGGTTTCTGTCATCCTCTTCAGGCTCAACCTTTGTTGTAGCTGCACCTAATCCACTTGGTTTATCATCATCTCTCTTGCGGAACTCTTTCATAAAGTCACTTTGAATTTGTGCTGCAGTAGAGGTGATAGGTTTACCACCAACGCTGCCTATTCCTGCAGACATCATGGAGGCAGCAGCCTGTGCGTTAGCGTTTGATAAATGATTTGGATTGTATGTCATGTTGATTGCCCTAGAAGATATCCCAAATGTTTTCCAAGAAAGAGTCTGTAAGTTCAGCAGCAATAGCAGACAAGCCTGTTTCAAAAATACTACTATCATCTGCCCCTTCTTTTATTTTTTGTACAGCTATATTGTTGTCTCTTTGTTTTTGACTTTCTCCAGACTTCCAAGCCCAGCCCATTAAATCTCTTTCTTTTTGTAGAATGGCATCATAGGCTGCTCTTGTTAAGTTGTTAGCCACCATAGCTGCATCTCTATTAGCTTGATTGTTTGCGGCATTTGCTGCTGTAGTAATTGACTGTAACCATCTGGCGTTAGCTTGTGCAACAACTAAGTGATTCTGTGCATTAAACTGATCTCGTAGGTTAGACTGTGCTGCGTTGAATTGTGAAATAGCATTTGTTTCACCTGCATTAAATCTGTTTATTGCATTAGTTTGTTCTGCATTAAACTGTGCTACTTGTGTTGCTAGGTTTGCAAAGAACTGATTAGTTTGATTTTCTGAAGTAGCATTGAATTGTTTAGCAGCATTGTCTGCTCCCTGATCACTAAATATAGCACTAACATTTGCTTGATGCTTGAACATAAGAGTTTGCTGTTCATTGCTAAGATTAGCCATATCCATCTGTAAGAAAGACTGAGCGTTCTGTACGGCTGCTCTTTGTCTGTTGTCTAGGTTAGCTAGATCAATCTGTGACATAGTAGCAGCATCAGCCAATACCTTTGCTTGTTGATTAGACAGGTTAGCTAGATCTACACTTTGAGCAAGTCTTGCATTCTCTATTGCTACTTGTTGTTCAGCACTAAAGTTGATGTTAGCTATCTCAGATATACGTGCAGCATTCTTTACTTTAGTTTGGAACTCTTGGTCAAACTCCATGCCTAAAAAGTTTGCACGTTGTTTGGCTTTCTCTAGTGCCATAGCTTGCTTGTTAGACGCATCCATTTGTGCGATGGGCAATGCTGATTCCATAGCTGCTTGAGTTATAGCCATACCTGCCATACTTGATGCAGACAATCCACGTGCTGCCATTGCTGCGTTAGCTGCTCTCATAGCCCCTGCAGCCCAAGCAGGTGTATCACCACCTTCAAAGTCTTCCATCAATCTGCCTAGCTCACCACTTACAGTAGCTGCTTGTGTCTTGGCTAGTTCTTCTTCTACTTGTGACCGATCAACAGTAGTACCATCTATAAGCTGTTCTGGTGTTACCTGTAATGGTGTTACTGCTTCTACTCTCTGTGCTTCAGCTAACTGTGCAGCGTCTAAGCCTAGTGATGCTGCAGTCTGTGGGTCCATCTGTGCAGCTTCCATTTGAGCTTGTTCACTTACTTGACCTTGTGCAGCTTGCATGTCTGCTGTTGCAGCTTCTATAGCATCTTGTGTTAGTGTAGCATCCATAGTTGCTGCATCCATTGGCGTAGGTGCTGCAGCTAATGCAGGTTGTCCTGCAGTCGTAACAGTTGCTTGTGTTGCATCTCCTGCTTGACCGATACCTTCTCCCATTAAACGGTTAGCTCCACCCTCGTCAGCTACGACACCAGCCCTTGTAACTGGGGCTGTAGGATCTGCCTGTATCTGTCTTGTCATCTCCTGACCAGATAACAGGGCAGCTTGTGCGTTAGGGCTATTTCTTCGGTCATCCAAAGGACGAGGCTTTCTAGGTGTGTTTATTTCATTTAACACTGCTTGCTGTTCAGCTTCAGTCATTTCTGAAAAAGGCTTTCCATACTTTTCTAAGAAACCTTTCTCAGTAGAATTTATACCTTTATAATCACCATAATTTAACATATCATTAGTATGCATTGAATTGGGAGGTAGGATACGAAATCCATCATCAATTTTAGGCGTGTTAGTTGTTATTAGATTTCCAAGGTCAGCTAGTCCTTTAGATGTAGTAGCTGGTGTATTAGCTGGTGCTTTCTTACTGCCCCTATCATCAGGTAATCCTCTAATTGCTGTTTGAAGATCAACTCCAGGCACATTTAATCTTTCTCTCAGTGTACCTGTTTGCAGTGTCTTTTTGTCTTTCTGTTTCTGTACTGCCCTAGCGTGGGTTTCTTTTGTTTTTGCTGCATATTCAGGTGTGCCTATTTTAGGACCGCCAAACAATCCCAAAAATGCACCAATACGTTTACCTTCTACCATCTGCCTAGCTGCCATAGTATATCTACCCATCTTGGCTGCTGCTGCAGGGTTAGCTGCTAGAAACTGATTGATAGACTTTTCATCAGTAGGTCCATTGTAGCCCAACGCTGGTAATATTTTATTCTGTAATGTCTCAGGCTTAAACCCTGCAAATTTCTTAGCCATTTTTTATTTCCCTATTTGCATCCACAATGATGCTGCAATGAATGTTATTACTGCTACAGTTGACATCTTTACGATAGTTGACCAAACACCTTTACGTGTATCACGCCATGCTTCTAGTAAGCTACGCATCTCTTGTATATCTTTACGAGCATCATCATCATGCAAGCCTACTTCACGCAATGCTGCTTTAGCACCACGCTTGGCTGCACGATCTAGCATATCTTCTAGTTCCTCTGGTGTGATACTAGACATAGCCCGACATATCCTCGTTTGTTACATTATGCTCAGTCATACTAATTACTTCCATAGCAATAGTACCACCGTTTCCATCGTCTTGATCTTCCATAGTACTAGTATATTCAAAGTATTTATCTACTTTTTTCATAGCACCATATTCGTTTCTATATTGCCTTACTTTAGTTATAACCTCACTAGCAGTAAGAGGCATTGTGTTTTCACCTCCATATACTGAGTATACAATATAGTTACCATCACTAGAACTAGTTAAAGCATTTATTTCACTATCTGTTAAATTATCTCCTACATCCCAAGCATCTGCTACATCTGTAGGTGTAATATTAGTAACCCCACAAAACAGTGTAGGCTGTGTATCTAATGTAGACTTCATTGTAACTACTGCAGCTTCTACTTCTGCAACAGTATCTAACTCTTGGAATGCGTAAGTGTAGTTAGGCATTATGTTGTAGCTCCATAAATATTGCCACTGTTGGTAAGTGTGTAAGTGTTTCCACTATCCTCAATAGCTTTACCTGCAGCACCCCCAGTGTAGGTAGCACTAGACTGTCCACCTGCAGCACCCCAGCCACCACCACCGCCGCCAGCTTGAGATGCTCTAGTGCCTTGAGATGCCTGACCTGCTTCATTAGCTGCACCACCGTAGCCACCTTGACCTTGTAGATCTCTGTTGTCACGGTTTCTTCTTACACCGGGAAGGATACGTCCACCACCACCGCCGCCACCACAGTATTGTGCATTTGATGATGTTGTGTTATAAGTACCACCTGTGCCACCAGCTTGACCACCAAAACCTAAGTCATCTGCTGGATTACCTGCAGAATTTGCGTTAACTGTACCGTTGAAGCCTGAAGCATTAAGAACACCACCACCACCATTTCCTATGGTAAGACCAGAAGTACCTTCAATAGTTGTTCCTGACGTAAAGTTAACATTGGAGCCTTGGCCTCCAGTACCGCCACCTGCACCACCACCGCCACCAGCAGCAGCACCTGAACCATAACTAGCACCGCCAGTACCATTACCTCCTGCACCACCTCCACCGCCACCTGCTATGTAGCCGCCTGAGTAGTTAGTAATAGTTACGTTAGATACACTAGAGTTTATCTTTATAGCAGGACCACCTGCAGCACCGTTTGTTTGGTTAGTACCACCATTACCCCCACGTCCAATTATCTTACCGTAGTTCTTTATAGTACAAGGTATGTCAATTGTAAGAGCAGCAGTAGATGTACTGTTTGACCATAGCCAGAAGCTGGAAGGTATTACAAATGTTTCACCAGAGCTTATATAATCTGACACAAGAGCTTCCTGTATGTTTGCTTGACCGTTTATGTTACCTTCGTTTACTGCTTCCGTTTCATCAGCAGCACCATAATACTCATTCATAGCATTTTGTGCACCAGAGGCTTTACCTATTAAGCCCCTAACGTCTGCATCATTTAAAGAAACTTGTGTTCCAGTAGTAGCACCTAATTCTAAATGAATATCATTAAGGCTTATCTGACCGCTAGTCTGCAGAGCCATTCTTTAGTTCCTCTATTTCAGCTTTTAACTCTTTGATAGCTTCAATAAGTAATCCATGAAGTTGATCATACTGTACTGTTTTATATTCTACATCATCCTCATTATGAAATACGAGGGATTTATTTTCTACTGCAGAAGGTAGTACTTTTTCCAACTCTTGAGCAATAACACCTGCAGATTTCTTGCCGTCTTTGTTGTAGCTAAATGTATAACCATTTATCTGTGACACTTTGTCTAAAGCATTATCTATTTTTTGTATGTCATGCTTTAGTCTTTCATCTGATATAGTAGTAGAGTATGCAATTACGTTACCATCAACGTGTAAGTCACCTCCGCTTGTTAGCCTCATGTCCTCTGCAGCACCAGTCCAAAATCTCATGTCAGAGCTACCGTCATTAAAGTGTATATACTCATGAAGATTTCCAACGTATACATCAGTAGTAGCAGCTAGTCTTTGATCCCCTACAAGAGTAGCAGCTATAGAAACGTTAGCTGATCCGTTGAAGGATGTTGAACCTGTAACATCTCCAGTTAAAGATATAGTACGTGCAGTTGCTAGTGTTGATGCAGTAGATGCGTTACCTACCAAAGATCCTGTAATGTTACCTGATGCATTGATAGTAGTAGCAGTTATAGCTGCAGCACTATTAGCACCAATAGTAGTTCCATCAATACTACCACCATTAATGTCTACAGAGGGGCAAAAAAGAGAGTCAACGTCAGCAAGCCCATCAATATAAATATTACGCCATTGTAAGGTAGATGAACCTAGATCAAAAGCATTATCGTCATCAGGAATCATGCTACTGTCTATTCTAGCATTAATAACTAGATTGTCTGTATTACCATTTCCTAAAGTAAGACTACCATCAACAGTTAAGTTACCTGTAACGTCTAATGCTCCACCAACATTTACATCTGTCGTAGTTGTTACTACCCCTGTAAAAGTAGAAGTCTCATCTACGGTTAGTACATCTGTTTTTACTGTTCCATCAAAGAAAGCATCCTTCCACTCAATGGCAGATGTGCCTAGATCGTAAGTATTGTCTACCTTTGGACGCACAACACTAGAGGTTACAACAAGATCTGCAGACGGTCCTAAGTTTTCAATAGGTGGACCATTACCTGTAGTGCCATCGTGTGTATGACCAGTAGATGCGTTGAATGCTGCCTCAATAGCATTGTATTCAGCGTTAAAGTCTGCAGCATCAATAACTGCACCTGTGACTATATTAGCTGTTGATTGACGTGTATATCCTGCCATGATTATTGCCTATCGTTTTGTCTATATTGTAATACTGCTGAGTCTAGTGTATAAGGTGGGTTGATATCATCACTAGTTATTCTCATAGCTACTGTATGAAAAGACCCTATAAGGTTTTCGTTATATACTTTCTTTATCTTACTACCAAATATAACACCAGATCCCCCATAAGTTGAATTAGGTGCACCAAACATAAATACACCACCGCCACCTGTAGCTGAGTCTATGTCTATCTCTTCTGGTTGTACAATTCTTGTATCACCACCTGAGTCAAAGTCAAATAGCAACCTGAACTTTAAATCTATTCTACCTGAAGGGTCTGTATATAGTGTTAGCTTGTATGCTGTTTTACGTACTTCAGGATCAGTTACAGGCATGTAGGGTGTTTCTAAGATAGTAGGTATAGTCTCACCATCAAACCCATTAGTCTGTTCCATCTCATACAAGTAGCCATCGTCATTAGCAAACATTATAGACTCTTGTGTACCTGTGTATATACTGTCTGCTATATATGCCTTTATGCCCTTAGTTGTTGACCATTGTATATTATCAGCACCTTGAGCAATAAATTTAGTAGCTATTAAACCTATAGCTGCACCTTTATCTTGTGTCTGAATAAAAGCAAATATTCTGTATTGACCCTTTTCACGTAGTATAACAGAAGAGAATTGTGTTGTCGAGGTTAAAAAGTCATCTGAGTCTTTATATATCTTATCAGAAGCAACGTCTAAACCAAAGTCACCTATTCTATCTGTAGCACTTAATAGTCTTAGTCCATCTGGTGCAAGATACATAACATCTCCACCAAACTCTTGTATACTATCAGCACTTATACAACCAAGTTTATCTGTTATAGGTTGTAGTTGAAAATCTGCTGTAGTATTACCTACTAACCTTTTAACAGAGTCTGCTGTGAATATGATAAGCTGTTCACGAAAGACTATCATACCAGTGACATCACTGCCTACAGATATACTACCTGCCCCATCTGCTGCTGCAAAATTATCTACAGTAAATGGTGCTGTAAAATATATTTGATTTGCTTTAGCATAAAATGCTGTATTCTTAAATATAGTTACTAGTTCTGCACCTTCTACATCTGTATTTATTTTAGGGCTGGAGGATGTTAAATAGGATGTAGTGTTGCCAGAAGTATTGTATAGCATAGGATAGTGTAGCCCATCTACAAATACTACTTTGTCATCTCCATCAAAGTTATACATAGCTTTGTATACTTTACCACCACCTGTTTGAGATGATGTAATTAGATGTATCCAACTAGTTCCTGTACTATAATAGTAAGCTGTGTTACCTACTTCAGTAGAAGATAGATGACCAAAAGTGAGAACAGTATCATCAGCTAAAGTTTGAGCAGAGGATAATACAATATTGTTTTGGTCTGTTACTGTAGAAACTGTTACAGTACCACTTATACCTGTACCTGTGACGTACATGCCTACTTCTATAGTACCACTATTACCGTCTAATACAACTGCAGTACTTGAAGATGTAGCACCGTTAACATTAGCGGTAGCAGTCTGTAGTTCTGTCACAGCAGCAGCGTCTACCTTACGTGCAACTACAGCACGTCCACTAGAAACTACATGTAACCCTAAAACATTTCCAGTGCCAGGAATCTCAGATGTACTATACTTTTGAAAGCCTCTTACTTTAGTGTATCCACCTTGCCTGTCTGCTTCCATATTTTGAAGTATAGTAGCAGAACCTATAGCATTTATACCCTGTTGTAAGGGTGACATATTAGAGATCAAACCACCTTTGAACTCAATAGGAAATGTTGACCATTGTGTTGGCATTAGAAGTGTACTCTCGTATCTCTAAGATAATCTGTTCTATTAATGTTTATACTTCTAAGATGTTTTATACCTTGTTCAAACTTTTGAAGTGCTGCAGTGGCATTTGGTGTATCACCACGAAACTGATAAGCATAATGCATTGCACCATCAACAATAACAAAACGATACTGTTCTGGAAGAGATGGTACATCTGTAGCACTTATAAGGTCATAACCTACTCTATAATATTCATACACCATCTCATATGCTTTGTCGGGCATAGGGTAGCATATTAGTTCTCTATTTGGTGTTCTTACTATGTGCGTTGGTACAGACTTAGTTTGTGTGTTATACTCAGCATCTGCATACTTTTCTAGATACTCTTCATATGTCATGTTCTTTAGCTTAACAGTACCTACATTAAGAGTATCATTTCTCTTGATCCTGAAGCTATTCATGTTTATAGTTTTTGCATCATTAGGGTAGCTATATCTAGGCTCCGATGCTGTAAGTGTTTCTTCATTTTCTACATGATTCCAAGGCCATTCATATTCTTCTTGTTGAATATGTCTAATAGAAGAGTTGACTGCCTCTTTAGCAAAAGCAAAAAATCCTGTAACGGTAGTAAAGTTATCTGTGGTTAATTGTACTTCATTAAGTCTGCTGTTAACGTCATTAACTAGTCCTATGAAATCGTATGCCATATTACTTCTCTTTTATCTTTAGGAAAATGGAACGTTCAAAAACAAGACCATCTCCTGTGGTTATCTGACAAGTAACTTTATATTGTTTGTTGTTTGTACCTAATGCAAAACGTGCAGTAGCAACTTTACCAGAAATAGTAGATTGAACAAACTGTAATCCATCTACCACTTCAGCATTAGATACTGGTTCCTTAGTACCATCAGAGTCTTTTACAAACCAAGAAGCAGCAGATAAAGTGTCATCAGGTATAAACCTTGACCAATCTACGCTGTAGTCTATAGTTTCATCAGGATCTTTGTCAGGCCATTTATAAGACATTGCTTGTCCTTATCGTGTTATTAGTACTGTAGTAGGTAAACCTCTGTGCTTATCAACAACTAGTGTAAAGTTTTCAGGATTTATGTGAGTGGTTTTACCTAGACTTAAAGAAGGGTTAATTAAAGTTATCACAGGGTTGTCTTGTTGTGGTATATGTACTGTTTTACTTAAACCATAACCACCTTCAGGAAGTATATATACTGTTCTTGTTCTACTAAAATCATCTGCTACTGCATCATAGTCAAATAGATTATTAGCAGGTGGATCTAAATTTATGTTTAGACGAGCAAGTAGTGTAGCTAGTTCTACAGACACTCCTACCTGCAAGAAAGGAGTTATATCAACAACAGTAGTTGCTAAATTGACACTGCTTGTAGTTATATTTGCTTTTGCGTCAAAGTCAAGTGCTGATATGCTTGTAACAGAAGATAATCCACTTAAAGCAGGAGTAATTCCTTTAGCATCAAAACCTGCAGTACCTGCAGTAGTTACAGCAGTAGCTGCGCTGGGTGTTATGTTAGCTAATCCAACAAAACCTAACGTACCCTCAGTAAAACTTGCAGTAGTTGCACTTGGTGTTACGTTAGCTTCTGCATCAAAGTCAACACTGTTTATAGTAAAAGAAGCTGTAGTTGCTGTTACTTCTTTAGAAGCTGTAAGAGTAAATGTATGATTGTTAAGTGTTGTTGTAGCTGTAGCAGCACTAGGTGTTATATTAGCTTCAGCAACAAAGTCTAATGTATCAATACTAAAAGCTGAAGTAACTGCACTTGAGGTAATGTTAGCTTCAGCATCAAACCCTAAAGTACCAGCAGTAAAAGTAGAAGAAACAGCAGGTATTGTTTTGTTTGCTTTTGCTTCTAGTGTTAAGCTATTGACTACTTGATTTATTACCTGAGAGGCTAAAGTAGTTGCAGCACTTCCATCACCTGGAGAAGATAAAGGTGCAGCAGATAATGGACTAAAGCCTAACATTTATTTTTACTTTACTGTTACATTTGGTATTGGTTGAACAGCTTTTAACTCATCTGGTGTAGTTGCTGCATCAATGTCTGAGTGCGTTGGAGCATCACGAAGTGCTTGCTTGTCTGCTACTATTTGCGTTGTAGAAGAGCTAGTCTCTAAAGCTTTCATAAAATCAGTGTCTAGCTTTGCAAGCTCTGGCTCACGAGCTAAACGTATTTTATCACGCCAGACATCTTTAGCCTTATCCATATTAACTACAACCGCACCATTTTCTGGGGCTTCCCATGCTTCACGGAAAACCCGATCTGTCGGTATTGTTAAATCTTCAATGTCTACTTCTTCTGCATCACCAACCTTAACAAAGACGTCAAAAGGATCATCTGGTATCGGATCAACTTTAGTTGCTAGAATATTTGGGTCTACTAATTCTTCTTCTTCACTCATTGAGCCACTTCCCATGCTTCTCGAAAAGTCCTGTCACTTGGCACTAACTCCACTGGAACAATACGCATAATGGTTCTGTTTCCCTTGTAGTCACGCCAAACGCTAGGCTCTACGTCTTTCATAATTAAATATTCTATTGCTTGTTCTTCAGTCATAGCCCCAATAGGCTCCGCCGTATGATGCTCTTGTGGTGCGCCTTCTGGCTTTAATCGGTCACGATGATAAGTTTCTATAGGAGGCAAAATACCACCCTCTAACGCACAAGCCATCCAATTAGGGTCAGGACATAAAACAACCGCCGTTTGATCAGGCTGATCTGGTATTTCATAAATAACACGATACTTTGACTGCACCTTTTTTAGTTTAGATTTAGCATCACATAGTCGATCAAATAAAGTTTCAGACATGTCTAATCACCAATAATTACTATATTGATATGGTTACTATCATAATACGAATTTGCAGGTTGCCATTCCGTATAGAACGTAAAAGAACTGGTGGCGTAAGATTGAGGAAGTATAACACGACCACCATAGTTAGGTAATGCACCCCCTGCCGCACCGCTAGCAGAATAAGAACTATTTGCTGTATTAGAAGAGAAGTTACTGCGAAAATAACCAGTACCCAAGTCGGAAACGCTTGATTGATTTAAACTGTCACGAACACTTAGCGTTCCAATAGAATTAAAGTTAGTCCAAACTTTTGCTGTGCTTTGCGATCTAACATTGCCGCTTACTTCAAGTCCATAACTTTGTGATCGTGCTTTCCATACTCCATTATGGTACATATAGGCGTAAGAGTTACGAGAGGCATAAAACATCCACTCGTTATCAACATCGTTAAATATACCCACGTTGTTGCCGTTGTCGTGCATAAACACCATACGACCACCAATGTTATAACCTTCCCAATTGCCATGCGCCCCACCGTCAATCTGAATAGAGCCGTAGTTACCTGAGACTGGTTGAAAGTAGCCGTTGCCAGTGTCGCCTAGTCGGACGCCTGTTGTATTGATTGTAACCTCTTGGGAGTTTGCTGTACGCATACGAATTTCATTTGTAGCAAACTGTATATAAGTATCAGTATCGCCAGTGTGTAAAAGGGCGTTACCCATGTAGACGTTATTGGTAGTAAGGTCACCGACACCACTTATACTATTATTGTTTAAATTTAAAGCAGAACCCATGTAGACAGTGCCAGAAGTGTACCAGTTAAGATACATGTTACCATTGGCGGCACTATCCATGTGGAGGTTGCCAGAAGAGTTCCTTATTCTTGAAATGTTATTACTGTTAGCAGTAGTCCAACCACCAATATACAAAGAAGCGTTGTATGAACTGTTAGTAAAACGCAAACCTTCTGTGTCTGTAGCAGACCAACTATAAGTCACTCCTGCGTTAACAGTGTCATCAGCATCACTTCTGAGAAACGAACTGCCATGAACACCGTCTAGTAAATCAGCATCTAAACCAGAACCCGAACCGTCATTTGATTGGTTCCAAACCTTATATTTATTTCCCCCTAGTGACCATCCACCAATAGCAAGATTATTTGTTGACCCATCAAGACCAAAATAAAAAGCATAATCACCTGCAACATGAAATTGCATAAAAGCATCTGCCCCTGCGGTATCTTGGTAAACTTCTAAGGTTGCTTGATCACCGCTTGTACTTTCAATAGCGTCTGCGCTTTGATAACTATGCTGACCACTTGTCATTGTTGAGCTTACGTTATTTCTTAAAAACGCTGTGCTGTCTAATCCATCGAGTGTGTCAGCGTTAGATCCACCACCTGCATTCTGCCATGTTGGTGCAGATCCAGAACCATTAGAAGTTAATACCTGACCAGACGTACCATAGTTAGCACCACCCAAGCCAATCTGTCCTGCCGATCCTATACGTAGACGTTCTGAGTTCCCGCCAGCATAAAACAATAACTCTGCACTATTAAGTGCCTTACCCTGTGAGCCAATGGCTGCACCAGATGTAGACGTTCCCGATGTAAACTGAAGTCTTGGCCCATCATTAAGAGTTGTGCCAGTGTTTCTAATCCTCAAAGTATCAACAACACCCGAACCATTAGTTGACGAACCGATAATGTCTAACTTTGTATTTGCGCTTGTGTTGTTAATCCCAATATTACCATCCCCAAGGATGCGCATAAGAGATGTGCCAGACTTGTTTGCAAAGTCAGCAGCGTAGTTTCCGCTGTCGTCCCCAGCTTTTACAGAAATACCATAAGAACCAGTGGCGTGATTGTTTTCAAATCTAGCAACTAAGTTATCTGAAGCTGTCGCCAAGACATCCAATTTAACGCCAGATACAGAACTTACCCCAATCCCCACATTGCCATCACTCAAAATACGCATGGCTTCAGTAGAACCTTGGGTAAAAATAGTATCTTGCGGAACTGTAATGTCTAAATCACGACCACCATTTTCTACTTTTATAGTAGAAGCGGCAAAACCGTTATCAGTATCTTCAATGCTTATTGTTGGGTTAGCTGTTGATGTAACACTCAAACCACCAAACGTAACACTTGCTGTAGTTGCGACATCTTGTCCAATAGCAACGTCATCAGCATTTACTGTAACACCTGTACCTGCACCGACAGCAAGGGTGCGATTAGCAGTCAGATCACCTCCCCCGGTTAAACCATTACCTGATGTAACAGTAAAAGACGTAGCAACCTTGCCGTCAAGTGCAGTCTGTAGCCCATCCACATTAGAGATTATGTGAGCATGGGAATCATCTACTACAGCAGTTGTCATATTGACATTACCTGAACCATCAAAGGAAACTGTACCTGTTACATCTCCTGATAGTTGTATATCTCTTGCTGTAGCTAAAGCTGTTGCTGTGTCTGCGTTACCTGTTACATCACCTGTCAGGTCACCTGTGACATTACCTGTGACATTGCCAGTTAGGTTACCTGTGACGTTACCTGTAAGTGGTGCGGTAACACCTGCAAATGTTGGGGAGGCTGTAGTACGAATATCTTGTACTGTATCAAATGTTGTACCAGTAAGTGTTAAACTGTCACCTGCCTGATACACAGTAGTTTCTGCAACCTCTGCAAAAACAATATTAGTAGTACCAAATACGATTGTACCTGCTGTACTTAAAACATCTAAGTGACCTGCATTAGTAGAACCTTCTTTGATGAAGAAAGCATCACCCTTACCAAAGGCATCAGGATCAGACGGTGCTGAAGTATCTGTGTCTGTAGAACGAGTTAGTACCCACGCAGTAGAGCCATCACCTACTGTCGTTACAGTATATACACCATTTTGTGTTTGGTCTGTTTGGTTAGCGACAAGAACACGATCATTTAATACCATGTTTACGCTGTCTATAACTAATGCTGCGTTTGTTCCTGCATTAGTAAGCGTAGCCCCTACACCTGATGAACCATTGTTGTAAGTAGCATTTAGGTTACTAGGATGTTCAGCACGTACTGGAGTATGATAGTGTAGACCTGCAGATGCAATAGTGTCTACGTACTGTTTAGTAGCCGCCTGTAAAGCAGCACTAGGATCAGCATTAAGTGTTACTATTCCTCCAGATGTTATATTGTTGAAGGTGACATTGTCAGATGTACCTACAGCTTGTCCTATAGAAATAGCACCATCTGAGTATGTAACACCTGTACCGCCAGATAGATGAGAGTTTACTCTGGCATCTGTATAGTATTGATTAGTAGAACCTTCAGATAAATCATCTGTATCAAAGTTAGAAAGAGAAACATCTGCTAAGTTACCACTAGCATCTTTGAATACAGCTTTATCTGCAGGATATGTCATAAAGACATCTTTAGTTCCTGCACTAAAGTTAACGGCTGATGTACCATTAGATCCAGCTAGAACAGTTGTACGAGTTAAGGTGTTACCTGTGTTCCAAGTTCCTACACCCACTTCCCATTCATCTGTTCCTGCTACAGTATGAGAGATAGTATAATAAGTAGTATCTCCATTTGACATGTAAGATTGAAACTGATCAAACGTAGCAGAAGTGCCACCTAAACTGATAGCACCTGTGCCTGTAGTTGTAGTTTCTTCTTTTACACGATCTTTTAGTACAAAAGCCATTTATAGAGCCTTATTATGTTATGCGGATAACTGCGTTAGATGCGTCCTGCGTTGGGAATACTACAGTGAAATCACCATTAGTTGCTGTAACTGTACTGCCAAAATCAAAAACTGCAATAGCTTTATTTGCCTGTGATGCGTTATATATAATAGCACCATCTGCAGATATGGTTAAAGTAGAAAATACTTCATCTGCAAAGTCAATAAAAGCAGTGCTTCCAGATAGATTAATAATGCTAGAACTACCATCAGTAGGCCCACCTAAGTTTTGCCCACCTGCACTGTAGTTTGTACCAGTAGCTTCATCACTGTTACCTGTCACGTCAGAGTAGTTTGTAGTTGCAGCACCATATGTACCTGTAGGTGTTGCTTTAATTAGAGCTATTTTTAATGTGTCTGTGTCTAAGTCGTGAACACCCCCAAGTAGCTCTTGCTTGAAGCTGTTGCACATTGCCGTTGTAATTGCCATTTGAGAATGTCCTCTATGTGTTTAAATGCACAAAGAGGCCAGCATATAGCCAGCCTCTAAGTTTAACTTGATTAAGCAGCGTTGTAGATAGCTGACACCAATGCTTGTGGGCGTAAGATTTTACGTCCGTAAAGGTGCATACCACGTACAATGTCTGCAAATGAGTCAGGATCTCTGTAGTTCTCAACTTTGTTGATCTGCTCTGCAGTAGCTACAGCTTCTTGCTGACCAGCTAAGATCACACCGTAGTTAGCGTCTTGTGCTAGTGAGCCTGATGTACCTGGACCTGTACCTTTAGCAGGTAGGTTGTTAGATACGTGTACTGCGAAGCCATGTAAGTTGTTCATTACAAGACCGTTCTGTAGACCTGCTCCACCGAAGTCTGCGTTGAGAAGACGTGAGTCTTCATCTTTTAGCATTTCCATGAATACTGGATCTACTACCAACCAACGTCCACGTGAGTCAACATTCGCTGTGTCCATTTGACGTGCCATACGAGCTACGACTGTCAATGGTGATACAGTGTCTGAAGATAGTGAAGTTGCTCCTGGCAAACGTACTGCTAGTGGAATAGAGTCACCAGTAGCGTATGCTGTTGATGCAGAGTCAGCAGAACCTAGTTGACCCATATCAGTAGCATCCAACTGGTTAGCAATTAAAAATTCACCGTTGATTTCACCTGCTGTTGGGTGCTGTGCAGTTCCTGATACAGTTGTGATTAATGCACCTGCTGTGGTGTAGCCTGACATGTAAGATAGTACGTCTACGTCAATAGCGTCTGCCATTTTATATGCTGCTCTGTCTGCAGCTAGGCTTACGAAGTCAACGTGTGAGAACTGCTCTTCAATGTCATCCATTTTGAAAGCAAAATAGTTAGCTTTGTCAATGGTTAGCTGGAAGTCACTGTCATCTAACTTCTCTACAGAAATAGCTGTGTGACGCTCTAGCGCATTAACAGTTACGTCTGGCTCTTTTTGGATGCGTACAACGTCACCCTGATTTGCAATGTCACCAAAGTATGAGTTATTAGTGATTGCGCTAATCACAGAGGCTTTTCTTAAAGCAATCTGTGCTTGTTTGGAGTACATAATTGGGCTGAAGTTGCCGTCAAAGCCTCCACTTGCTGATGTAATAGCCATAGTTAAAATCTCCTTATAGATATGGCGTGAGTTTAGTACACTACATATCCACCATGAAGAGGCTCTTTGTATTAGGGTAGTCAGCTATGCTTTGAGAATGCGCTTTCTCGTTGCGCTGGGCCTATACTCTGAGGTAAGTCTTGTTGTGTGGCTAGTGCTTGATTAAGCATACACACATTAACTGTTGTGTATATGCTATAGTTTTATCTACAATATATAGTTTGTCAACTATTTTCTTGACATATCGTAAATAAATCTTCCGTTACGTTGAGCATCAAGTATTTCTTCCTGACGCTTCTCGTATTCTTTAATAGACATTGCAGCTACCTGTGACTCTCGTATATACTTACTTGCTTCATCTGCTTCAGGTTTAGCTGCTCCTTTTGTCTTAACTGAAGAAGCTGCTGCTTTGTCAGAACTGTTAGTCTTTTTAGTTACTATTCCTGTATCTACTTTATATAGATCAATTACACGTGCTACTGACTTAGCATCTTCAGTATTCTCGTACAAAGCATCTTGTACCCATTTAGGTTGTTGCTCTGCCCATTTGTGAAATGCATCGTCTTCACGTATCTGAGAAAAGTCAGGATGCATACTAGCTAATTCAGCTTCTGCCTTTTCACGTTTAGCTGTAATACGTAATTCTTCAAACTCAGCCATACGATCTTCTAGATCTTTAGCTGTAGACTTAGATTTCTTATCAGCTATAGTCTCAATGATGCTTGCTACATCGGGATACTCTTTAGACCAAGCCTCTAACTCTTCATCAGTTTTAGGAAGTATGAGTTCATTCTTTGTTGCTTTATCTAGCTGCGCTTGTAGTGCTTCTAGTTTTGCGTTGAACTCTTCTTCTTTTTTCTGTGTGTGCCTACGTAAATCACCATAACGTTTCTTGAAGTTTTTCTCTTCTGCACTTAGTTCGGATTCATCTTCTTGTGCTTCAACTTTTGGTTTTTCTTCTTGTTTGGTATCACCCTCTGCCTGTACTGGTTCAGCTTCAGGCTCTTCGCTACTGGGTTTATCTTCAGTACTTTCTTCATCTGTAATACCTAGTGCTTCTTTCTTCAGAGCTAGAAGCTCTTCTTCATCTTTCTTGATACGTTCTTCATTACTTAGGTATCCTCCTCTTCCCATCATTACTTTTGGGATTTCAGGTTTTACCATAGGGTTTGGTTTTGCTGTTTCACTTGTAGCCATTTGTTTTCTCCTTATGCTGGGGTCAGCCGTAGCTGAGTGGCCTTATAGTTATTTGGATTTATTTTTTATTTTTAGTAGCTTTCTTCTTTTTACTTTGCATTAAACCGCCTTTTTCAAAACCTCTTATAATACCTCTGTCCATATCTTTTAAAACTTGTTCTGTTCTAGCTGCTGCTTTCAATGACTCAGTTCTTTCTTCTCTTGAAGCTCCCCTATCTCTCATATCTTTCATTAATTTTTGAGTGTTTTGTCTTGCTTGTTTAACTCTATCAGACATTTCATTTACAGGAGTAGGTTGAGGTGTAGATACCCTATCTCCAAAAGCTATTTCAGCAGCTTCTTTTGATGCCTGTTCTACTTGCTTCATTATTTCAGGATCAAGACCAGATACTTCGGGTGTTGTTACCTCTGGTTCATAAACATCTTCTACAGGAGCTAAAAACTTTTCTGGATCTGCTATAGCAGCAGCAACAAAAGCCTCATTGTCTTTTGGTTTTGCTATCATCTTAGCTGGTTCTTTACCAAAAAGTCTTTCTATAAATGTAGACTCACCTTCTATTTCCATTAGATTGTTTAATTTCATTCTATCTAGATCAGTAGTAGCAGGATCATCTAAACGTCTTTGTACTTCTGATTTAAGTTTTCTAGATTGATCTGCCATTGCTACTTTCATAAGGACACCCATAACAGGGTTTGAAGCCATAGCAAGTTTTGATACCATGTTTGTTATTTTAGAGTCTTGCTGACCTGATACCATATCTGTTAGTTCTTGTACAGAAAGCTGTTTATAGTTTATTCCCTCTGGCATTGGCATAGAAGGTTTATCATCCCTGTCACTAGGAGTAGCCACAGAAGGTGAAGGTGTTACAATGGTAGATACAGGGTAATAACCTACAGGTATATCTGTAGTAGGTTCACCATCAACAAAAGTAATAACTATCTTGTGTCCTGCATCATTCATGTATTCTCTAAGTTCAACCATTCCTGTGGGCACAGTACCTGTATCACCAATAGGAGAACCTATAGGTACGTCTGCCCTAGACATATCAAAGCCACCTTTTTGTGAATAGAAAGGTTGTTCATCAGAAGCCATACCACCTTCGTTGTACTTGCCTCCAAAGTTTATCTGTTCTGCTATAGATGGACCTTTTAGTTTTTTCTCTTCTTCTTCCTCGTCCTGCATGAACTTTGTAAGATAGTACATGATTTTTTCATATCTGTTTTTAAACTTAGGTGGTTTGCTATTATATCCACCTTTGTCCATAGTTACAGGGTCTTCTGAAAGTTCAATGATTTCTAGATCTGCAAGTTCTAAACCTAATTCATCTTCTTCCACAGGTTCATCCATATCCATAGGCTCTCCACCTATGCGTCCATCTTCTGCCATCTCAGCATAGCCCATCTTAGCTTCTCTACGTAGATCTTCAAATAGTTTTACACCATGAAAGTTTACTACATCAGCAGGGACAACTATCTCACCCTCACTAAGATTAGCTGGTATATCATCTCGTACATTTTCTGCAGTAGAGCCTAGCGGTATTTCATTACCTGATACAGGATCTATTCCTATCGTGTTGTCAGGAACCTTTCCAAAGTTCATCTCCATTTGATCTTCTATTGCCATACCGCCCTCACTGTATCCTTGGTATTCTAAATCTAATTTAGCATTCTTTGCTAATACTAATGGTCCTATCTGTATGACCTCAGTTGCTTCTCTAACAGGTACGTGTTTATTTTCACCTGCTCTTACGTAAAATCCACCCTGTCTTCGTGGGTCAAAACCTACCTGCACCCAATCAGGATCATCAAGTAACTCTGCTGCTGTAGCACGTATTGCATCTGCGTCTAAGTCTTTTACAGTACCTGATACAGTTGCATATCCTGTTTTATTTTCTACTCCAGTTCCTATTTTTTCACTTCGTTGTGGTGAAGCAATAAATCTAACAGGCTTACCATCACCACCAAAGTGTACAGCTTTTGCATAAGATGTAACACCTTTGCCATCTGCTGTTTTTACTGCAGGTGATGTACCAGCAACAATCCAAGTATCGTGTGCTAAATATGCAGGTATATCTAATCTACTATTAAATTGATCACCTACTTTTAAAGAAGATGTATTCGCACCTAACTTGGATGCAGTCTCATCATCTAAAACAAAAACACCTTTTTCTCTTTTGCCACTATCAAGTGCAAAGACTAAAGCCTTATCACTAGGTTCTCTAGGTAGTTGATCATACTCGCCTACAGGCTTTAATCTATCTACATTAGCTAAATGTTCATCTCTTGTTATTTTGTTTTCTAGTAATAATCTAGTAGACTCTTGAAGCTCAAGAGCCTCTGGAGATTTTTTATCATCAAGATCAATGCCACGTTTTTTTACAACTTTTTTTGCATTTTGTTGCCACGTAGTTGCATCTTCTGCTCCATCTAGTGCAGCCATTTCTGCATCAAAATCTACTTGCTCTTTAGGCTTTAGCCTAATGTTACCACCCATCATACCTACAGCATCAGGATCAACTTCAATACGTTTAGCTACATCTGCAGCCTTACGTATACCTGCTGCTGCTGCGTCACCTATTCCTGGAATAGTACCAATCAAAGCAGCACCACCTAAAGCAGCAATGAGTTTGTAATTAGGGTCTTCCTTCATTAACTCATCGTACACTTCTTTTGCTGCCATAGCATCTCCTATTATAGGAGTCATTTCAGCAACAGATAGAGCAGCGTCTTTAAAAGTAAGATCAGTATTTATGTCCGTTACAGGTTCTACACCATAAGACCTTACAAACCCAAGACGGTCTTCCTCACTTGGTTGATCCACCATTTACTGTTTCCTTTAGTAGTTTTAGCTTTCTGAGTACATCTATTGCACCCTGCTGTCTGTACACTATCACAGCATCATTAGCTGATTCCATTGTGCGCTGTCTCATATAAATTAAATCATCTATATGTTTTTGAAATTCATCATAGAGTTCTTTGTTATTGACCAACTGCTTGAGGTGCATTTCCTGTAAATCCTTGTTCTCCGGGAACTGGTGCAGTACCTATCCCTATTTGTGATCCTCCACCTCCAGTTGTATCAGCTACCGCTTGTGGACCTTGACCTTCAGGACCAGCTACTCCTTGTTCTGGTGTAGGTGCTGGTGCTTGAAAACCTTTTAAGATCTCAGCCTGTATAGCTGCATCACCCATAGAATTAGTAACCTTATCAGGATCTAAATCCATGCTCTTCGCAATCTCTCGTATAATATAATCCATTTTTGCAAAAGGTGCAAGTACTGGATTTTGTGCAACCTGTAAGAACTGCATCAAGCGTTGGCTACGTACTTCGTTAGCCATCAAGCTTTCTGTACCTGATGCGTGTACTTCTAGATCACCTTTAATCTCTTCATCAAAATCAAACTGCATATTAAACGCAAAGAATGCTTTACCTAATGGTCTAATTAAGTAATCATCTACGTTTTTAACAACCGTTCTGATACTTCCGTTGGCAGCAGACATAAGCATACTAATACCAGAAGCAGTACGACCAACACCACTAACACCTGTTTGTCCGTGTGCGAATGATGGGAATCCCGTTGACTCATCAGCTAAAACCCTTGCTTTATCAAATAGTTGCATGTTTTCAGAGGCTACATTAGGAAACTTAGTGCCGAAGATAGCTTGTCCTGGCGCACCCCCTTGTCTACGAAATACTTTTCCGGGATAAACAGAAAGATCTTGACCCGGAACTAAGTTAGTTTCATCTACTTCAATGATAAGATTACCAGACATTGCAGCATTATCAATAGCCATTCTCATAAAGCCGTTCATCAATGTCTGTGTATCATCCATGTTTTCAGCAATACCAACGCCAAAGAAGGAGTATGGGTTATGCTCGTATGGTACAGAGTAGTATGGAATACGTGTAGGCTTGAATGGGTTTAGTACAAACCGTAGTACTTCACCATTACATGTCCAAATATTACAGTTAACTTCATCTAGCTCTGCTAGTTCAGATGGTACATCAACACCATGTTCTTCTAATAGATCAACATCTACGTAACCCCAGAACTCTAACACTTCCCAACGCTCTGATGTTGGTTGAGTGTCATCATCTTCCATAGTCATTTCCCAGTACTTTTGGGTATAGTCTGGTCCTTTATCTACAGCTAACTGAACTGAGTCTTCCATAAAGTATGGACGTGACTTTAGCGCACGTAATTGTGTACGTGACATCTTGTGTCTTTGTACTGTATACTCAGCATCATCCATAGACTTAGCTTCAGGGTCAGGATAAAAATCCCAAACACTTACGTGACTACACTCTGGAACTGTTCTTATGATAGGATCATACTGACCATCTTCACCCCAATTAGGATATTCTTTATCTACGGCAAATGGTCCTTTCATAACACCTGTACCTAAGAGTGCCATCTCAAATGACATACTTCTTAGATGAGTAGATGCACCAGACTCTTGTAACTGGTCATGGATTTTCTTTTCCATCTTTTTAGCTGCAACCATAGCAGGATGAAAAGTTACTGTATTGCCTGTTGTACCATCACCTTCAACTATCTTTTCTGATACAGGGGCTAACTTGTCTTGCATACCGCCAAGTCTAGCCTGTAGATCAACAAGGGTTTCACCCGGTTGTAATTCTGTGTCACCGTCTATTAAGTATGGTCTAGGTGCTGGGTCTTGTGTAACCGCACTCAATGCTTCTCCTGCTGCTGCTGCATTAGGATCAATATTTATGTGTACTGATTCTGCTACACCATCAGGTAATACAGATGGATTTACAGATAGAGGAAACTTATTGTTACCAAATAAAACATCAACAATCTGACCATATGCTGCCAGTGTCTTAGTCTTAGTAACCTTAACAAAGATGCGTGACTTTTCTGTATCTGTAAATTGTACATCGGAACCATACAAACCACGATAATTACGATAGGCTTTTAGCCATCGTTGTTCATCAGAGTATCTGTGATCTTCTGCCCTTTTGTACCTATCTTCAACAAAAGTTATTACACTAGATTTCTGTTGAAAGATACTGTCGTTGCTATCCTCCGCTGCTACGACTTCATCTGTTTCAAACATTTCTTCTGCCATATTTAATACCCGAATGTTGTGTCACTGGCTTGAAAGCCTGTGCGTTGTTTGGCTGGGTTGTAATCCCATATACTACTTCTTGGTCTAGTCATTATACCATAACGAAGAGCATCATACAAGTGGTCTTCTGCTTTGGTGTCTACATCTTCTGGATTCTTTTTGTCCAGTGGGATGCTTGGTATCTGCGCTATCGTGTTAGTGCAGTTATTCATAAATACTAACATAGGTTTTTCTAGGAACTCGTCTACCTTTAAACGTCTATGTATTTCGTTTTTACCTGCGATACGTGAGCCTCTTGAGCGATCAGAAGGACGCCATCGACAACCCTTCATGTTCATTTGCTCTGCTAGTGATGGCCCAGTATCGCCACGGTTGTGCCACAAAGAACTATCCAGCACACCGTATCTCATGCCACCATCTTTATGTTCTGCCTCTAGTATCATATCAGCTAAATCTGTAGCTGTAACCTTAGAGACATACATCTCCCTATAAACTATAAGCTGCTCATCAGGAGATACAGTAAACCAGAGTACACCAGTATAAGAGCCATACCCATAATCACACGCTCTAAACTTAACCCAGTTGTCAGGTACTTCAAAGCTTTCGATAACGTGTTGTGATCTGTCAAACTCTGGAAAGGCTGCTCCTTCGTTGATATCCCAGTTTCCTTCAAGGAGTTGCTTACGTTGATGCTCTGGTAGTGATAAGAGCATGGCTTCATAGTCACCCTCTTCGGCAAGGTATGGATTATCGAAGAGTGACGCAGGAATAAACCTACGCTTAAATAGAGGCTGACCTTCCTTGCTGTGCCCTTTAGGAAACGTAATTGTTTTTCCAGTTTCAACATCTGTAGCCCAAAAAGATTTACCTGCAGGTGCAGGATCAATAAACATTTTCTTTACCCAGCTATGCCCAGCACCTCCGGGGTTTGTTGTAGCTCTCATGTAAAGCCCTAAGTCTCTACTGTGTGCACTACGAAGACGTGACCTCATATAATCCCAAGCGTAAGGTGTAGGCCATTGAGTAAGTTCATCGAACCCAATCCAGTTAAAAGCCTGACCTTGGTAACGTGTGACATCGGTATCTTTATCAAGATAAGACATCCACAGTCTACCACCTTTAGGAGAAGTCCATTGAGATTTACGTTCTGACCACTTGATTCCTGGTACGGCACGTGGATACAACTCCTGTGACTTTTGTATGAGTTCCCTTAGTTCCTCTGTTGTGTGTCGTACAAGGAGTCCTGAGAAGTTAGGATCGTTCAGGCCGTGTAATGGATCTGCTAACATAGCGTAGCTCTTACCACCACCTGCTGCCCCACCATATAGAACTTCTCTTTCAGAAGAACTCAAGAAGGAAGTTTGTGGACCGTCATTCGGCTTGAATACAACTTCTTGTGCTTCTTCAACGTCATACTCAGGGGCTACTACCTGCGCTGGGATAGGTTCAGGCTGGGGGGCTTCTATCTCCGCTGGCTTCTGAGTATGCACCGACTCCTTGTGATTCGAGCTTTTCGATTTCCGAAAGCGTTTCTTCGAGCCACTTGGCAAGCTTACGTTTAATGAGAGATGCTTTTCTACGTCTTTGCTCAACTTCTATTCTCTTTTTTAGACCCATATGAGATATGTATCGGCCTGTTTCTTTACTCAACCATTGTGCTACTGCTCTGTAACTATACTGCTTGAGGTGGCGTTTTGCAAGCTCTAATGCTTCTAACTCATGTTCAATAGGTACAAGTAGTCTGTCATTGTTAGGGTCTACCTCATAACCAAAAGGTATTTTCTTAGTTACCCTGACTATCTTGTGCCATTCTTTATTGTGTGTCTTAGGAGGCTTGGGTAATTGCCAAAACCCCAGTTCTCGTTGTGGTATTATTCGTTCTGACCTTCTTTTGGTGGTAAGTAGAAGATGCCACCACCGCTAGTGACATCTACTTTGTCTACCTTACCAAGCCCTGCTCTGTCAAGTAAATCTTTTGCAGCTACCATCTTTTCTTTTATGCCTAGCTCTGTCGGGTCATACAACGCACCAACCATAGCCATAGCAGCTTTAGGAGCAGTACGTGCAAAATATGTACGAGTCTTCTCACCGATCTCGTCTTTCAGAGATTCAACAATCGCTGCAGTGTTACTGTTATCACCATAACCTGCCAATTTCTTAGCAGCGACAACATCACCATTAGCTTCATCAAATAGTACATCTAGAAACCGCTGCTGCTTATCTGTTAAATTTCTTGCCATATATTGCTTCCCTTATCTGTGACCGACCTATACCTAAGTCGTTTAATTCTCTGTCGGTCATCATGTGCATCATACGAAAGTCTGCACGTTTTTGTTGTCTTACACAATGGTTAGCCCAAAGTTTTTGTAAAAAGTTTTTCATAGCACTATCTCCTTTGTTTGTGTGCGGAGATAGTTATACACAAATATAGGTCAGGTAGTAGTACCTATTATTGCATAACCGTTATGCTACCTTGTTGGATTGAAAAACTCCTTGCCTGATAAGAATACTTCTAAGTTACCACTAGTACCATTAAAGGCTGTTATCTTGTCACCTGCGTGTAGATATATTCTATCTGATGTAATAACATTATATACATCTTTACCTGATATAGACTTATCGTTTAGTATGTTATGATATGTGCTGGTATCTGCGTGATACCATTGAAGACTTATATTATGATTAGCTGAATCTCCATTAGCAATATGAAGAAAGTCTATTTCTGCATCATGGTTTGCAGGACACGTATATACTACATTAGAACTAGCACCGCCTGATGTAGCGGTAACTGTTACACCTTTAGTTACTGTATTGTAGTTTCTAGCTACCACTTACTTTTTCTTTTTCATTGGTTTCATTGGAGGGTTAGATGCACCACAAGCTACGCCACCATGAGCCATCTTGTTATGCTTTTTAGCCATGCCACCATACATATAGCCCATCTTCTTTGCTACTTCTGGTGCAGCTTTCTTTAATGCTTTCATTCCTTTATTCATAATACCACCTTTGTTCATGTCATGATAACCTGTACCCCCACAATGAGAGCAACCTTTTCCTTTACACTTTGGACACTTCTTCTTCACGTTCTCTTCCTTCCTGATGCTGTTGTAGACCATTTTACTTTCTTAGGTCCAGTCTTTTTTCTAGCTTCTGCTTTACTAATCTTACCTGCTACTGCCTTTGGTCTACATGCAGGATAGGGTCTTCCTTGATCGTCCTTCCCAGATCGTCCACACTGTTTACCTGTCTTTACGTCTGTCCATTCTTCATCAAACCACTTACCTAGACCACCTCTAGAAAAACCCCTACGACTAGGCAGTACGTGATTTGACTTTGTTTTTAGACGAGCCACTATACTTACCTCCACGTGCTTTATATGTTTTTACCAACCAAGCACTTGCATATGCGCTGGGCCATGTCTTAAACTTTTTCTTAGCTTCTGCTTTTACTCTAGCATATAGTTTTTTATTTGTAGGTGTAGCCATTATGTACGCCTTGACTTTGTACCACTACACTTCCATTTAGCACGTGATAGACGTAGTGGGCTGTTTGGATTCTTCGCTGCCTTGGGATGTTTCTTCATCTGCCCAGCACTACGAGCGCAATACGAATCACCTTTACTAGTTCCCGGTCTAATACGCTTACCACCGTCTTTAGCTTTACCTGATTGACCGTAGCTTATTTTTACTTTGCGTCCTGTCTTAGGATTGGTAACTGTCTTGGCAAACATCTTACCTTTACGTGGTGTAGCCATTACTTTTTCTTCCTTTTCTTAGCAACGCCACCTTTATTCATAAGTATCTTTTTTGACAATGCAGTTTTAGAATACTCTTGTGGCATCTTTATACTACCACCGCCACCACGACCTGTCATTCTTTTTGCAGCCGCTGCTTTTGCTTTCTTTTGTACTGCTGCTCTTTTTTCTGCACCTGTTAAAGCAAACCTACCTAACTTATGCTTCTTTTCAAAATCATCGAGTTTTTTAACAGCCGCAGTTTGCGCTCGTTCAAACGAGGCTACATCTTTAACTTTTGTTTTACCGCCTTTATTTCTATTTTGCCTTAGATAGTCTCCATAAACTCTTTGCGTTTTTTTAAGATTTTCTTTTAGTTTTTGATGCTCTTTTTGAATATCAGCCATTACTTATTCCTAATCTTCTTATAGAGGGTTTTCAACCAAGCTATCATACGCTTTCCAAATGTCGTCAATTTCTGTTTGAATAACATCTAGCTTTTCTCCTATCCCATTTGTTATGGTTGTTGCTTTATCTACTTGACTACGCAGATCTAGTAATACTTTCTGCTGCTCTAGTATCTGCTGCATGTTTGTGGTTAGTTGTGCTAGTTTAGTATTTAGTCCACGTACATCATTGTCTACTACAGCTTGTTCTACTGTTTGTATTCTACTTGTTATGCCAGCTTCTAGTGTTGTTATCTGTTGATTTAACTGTTGTATTTTTACAACAATGTCATCGTTTAGTTTTGTTTCAGCTTCTTGTAATTCTTTTCGTATTGCTTGGCTTGCTGTTGTTAGCTGGTTTGCCGCAAATGTTTTATTTGCTGTTCGTTCTCTTGCAGTGTCAGTCTCTAACTTAGTTAAGCTTTTTTGTATTTCTAAAATTTGCTTTGCGTTTGCGTTGGTCTTGTCTAGTGCTTCACCAACGCCACCCTCTACACCGTAAAACCTATTAAGAGTATCGTAGCCCCAATACACACCGCCTGATATAGCAGATAGTACTGGAAGTGCTACAGCTACCATCCAACCTTTAATGTTGTAGCCACCTATGCTAAAGCCTACGTCCATCCTCTTTACGTTCCTTCTTTTCTAAGTAACGCCTCTTCTTCATCTTCTGTATTGGTCTTTTCTTTTTAGGTAGCTTCTTTTTCTTAGTTATGGCATTGTTCCGTATTCTTCTACGTATTCACCAGCAGCGTATATCTCTGCTGCAGTCTTCATATCGTCCTCTAGATAGCCTTGCCAACCAGAACCGAACCCATCGTTATCCCAGTTAATTACAAACTCATCTACGCTTTGTGTGTAAGTAATAGCTGTGTAGCTACCAACTACAAAGTTATTCTGTGTTGCGTAACTATCTATACTTGCTGTTAGTTCACTGTTATTAGCTGCAGCCATAAATGCACCAGCTTGTTGGGCGTAGTTCTCTACCTGTGCTACAGCTTGGTTGTACGCATCAACTTCTGCTTGGTCTATGCTGTACTCATCCGTAGCCATCATGCCTTGCAACGCAGTTTGCTCTGGTGATGTATCTGCTGTTGCAGCAATCTCCATAATACCTGTAGCTGTTAGTATCTCTGCTGAAGCATCAGCTAATACATCTATAGCTTCATCCAAGTCATTCATAGCAGCTTGGTATTCTTGTGTGAACAACTGTTGTGCTGTAGTAGCAGTCTCGTAGTCGTGAGTTAGTACAAGATCCTTGGCTTCTAAATAGTCATCTAACTCCTGCTGTGTAATAAGTCCATCATCAAATGCGTCATCTATAACAACACCGCCCAGCGCAGCATATCCTACTGCACCTACTGTGTGATATCCATTGTCCGTCACCCTGTTCTTTATAGCACCCAGCGTACTAATTAGTTGGTCTATCTTCTCCTGACCTGTCATTGTCAGTGCTGGGTCCGTTACTTCTGCGTTTGCTTGACCTGAACTGGTCACTAAGGCTGCGCTTAGTAGTAGTAACTTCA
>Ga0208899_1000113_pt1 | contig 49502 bp, 57 predicted proteins | sample VirMetDEL_Nov_24_FD_184518 | JGI IMG/M metagenome (GOLD analysis project Ga0208899, IMG submission 184518) | Aqueous microbial communities from the Delaware River and Bay under freshwater to marine salinity gradient to study organic matter... | ecosystem: Environmental > Aquatic > Marine >... | reverse complement strand
TGCTATCAGTGTGGGCTGCATAGCCTACAGACAAAGTTGTTGAGCCACCAAGAGCATCGTGAGCCAGCGAACCTTCGATCAAGCGTGCGCCATTTGGGATGTTGAACATCTCAATAACGTCACCTGATGCGAGGGAAGATGCCTCATAAACGCCATGAGCGATACGAACACGACCACCCATTTCGTTTGTCTTGTTGTTGACCGCTGGAACTGTTTGGTTCCAGTTAGTCTTTTGTACGGAATATACAGTAGCCATTCTTCAATCTCCTATTCATCACAATCGATTTGAACGACTTTGTTTTCTTCCATGCGTGTAGCACCGATGCTCATGCAGTAGTAGACCTGAGTTGCGTAGCCTTTGTCAGCACGCTCATCAATTCTTGCATTAACATCCTTGCCTACACCAATCGCTAGGCCATCTTCAGCCCATGCAAAGCATGAACGAGTACTGCCTGAGATTGCAAGGCGATTTGTCATGATGAAGTTAAAGCCCATGAACTGGTTTACTTCACCTTGAACAAGTGCCTTCACAGTGTTGAAGTCGCTTGAGGTTACATTTGTGTCACCAAGCAATGCCTCAATCTGGTTTGGCCCCACCGCAATGTAACGCGGGATTGATGGGTCAACGTCAGAAAGGTCAAGGATTTTCTTGGCTTGACGCAGCTTTGCAACAGTCATGTCTGCACCACCAGCAGCAATTTGCTGACCGGATGGCAAGGCTGTTGATGTTGAGCCAGTTTCACCTGTGAACGCTGTGCCTGTTGCAGCGGTGATAATAACATCATCCATTGCACGACCCATAGCTGCTGCCGCTGCCATTGCATAAGCACTGGTAGGGTCAATCAGCATACGAACCTTATCTTGGTCATCGATAAGATCAGCGTACTCATAATCCGCAAGAGACACACGGCGGCGAGCGTGTGGTGTATCGATTTGCGGGGTATCGGCGTGGCGTGTAGTACGCAATTGCGCTGTAGCTGCACCCACTTGGTCAAAGAAAGCATTTTTGCCGACAACATTCTCAACACGCACTGCATCACGCAGACGAGAACCCATCTGCTGTGAAAGCATCTGCACGTTAGCAGAATACTGTTGCACAAATGCTGTAGTTACTTGAGTTGACATATCGTCACTCCTTTTTGTCTACAGGTTACATTTGAACTTTGCAGCGTGCTACCCGACAGTTCGGACACTCCTAGTCTTTTGAGCCGACCTATGGCTATCGTCTTTCCGATGGTCTTGAGGACGGATTTCTCCGCTACCCTCTTTCATCACCCAATCGTAATATTTATCAGCCAGTTCTACTGGATTTAAAACATCACGTTGAGTGCCAAACTCAACTGCCATTCTAAGACATTCAAGCCTGATTTCCAATGGGGATAATGTACTTTCAGTATCAGTCATGTATCATCGCCATTAAATCTTGCATCCGCTGTACGGCACGATCACGCGCCACAGGATTTTTTCTATCCCAATAAGGATGTGTTTTATCATTCATAATTGCGTCAACTTCAGCTTGCGCTTGTGCTGGTGTAAACTGACGATTAACTGCACCATCGCTAATTGTGTCTTCACTGGTGACAGTAGACTTGAAGTCACCAATTGCAGCGAAAGCTTTAATGAAGGCTGGGTGGTTGCCAATCATTGTTCCATCTTCAAGGCGCATTTGTAGGATTTCATTCCCAGCAAACTGATCGACTACATCTTTAGCTAGGGCAACCTTGTCTTCAAACGCTCTGCCCCATTCCCGCCGCAATTCAGCAGTGGTTTCTTCAGCTTGCTGCTCTGCGAGTTGCTGCATTTGTTCTTCAGTCTGACCAATAGTTCCCTTGTAATACTCAAGAATACCATTGGCTTGCTCTGGTGTAAGACGCAGCTTATGCGCCACATCAGCGTATTGAGTAGCCACTTCCTCTGTAATGATGTTTCCATCAGTGGCAATTTCATAGCCTGACGCATCTTCTGGTCTACCAAGCTTTGAATAAATGTTGTCTAAATCCTCATCCGTAGGATTAGCTGGCAACGGAACTTTGTCTGAACCAATCAATCTTTGAGCGTTCACATAGGAACGCGCTAAATTGCCCACATCCTTAATAGGTGCAAGGCTTGGATGCTCCCTTAGTTCTTCTGGTATCATTTCCATGAAACCGTTACCAGACCCGCCTTGTGCAACTTCCGCTGGGGTTTCCAGCATAGATGGAGTTGCTTCTGGCTGGGCTACCTGTTCGGCAACCTGTTCTGACATTTATTTCTCCTCATTCATCATGTTGTAGATGTGCAGTATCACTGCACGCTTCCCTTCCTCAAAAGCTGTGGCATTGGCATCGCCAGCCACATAGCTTGAAGCACGCCAGTTACAACGCACCTCAAGATCACTAAGCACCTTTTGTCCAGCAGTGCTTGTAAATACGTCTGTGTACATAGTTCGTAATTGTGTGATCTGCTCACTCATTTAGATACCATCCGTGATGCCTGTGCAATCTGAGCAACGTCTTGAACATCTTGGCTTGCCTCTTGACGCTCCATCATTGCTTGCTGTTGTGCAGCTTGTTCTTGTCGCGCTGCATCAACCTCAGACTGAGACTTCACAACTTTCTTTGGAACGCCAAGGCTTTCCATAATGTGATTAACAAGGCCATCCGCATCAATATGGTCTGCAACAGGCAGTGCTTGAGCCAACGGCAGCAATATCTCCAAAGCCTTCATTGTGCTGTTCAAACTGCTAGATTTCTGTGCGCGTGCCAGCGGTGATACATATTCAATATCCACATCAAGACCCTGCAAAATCTCTGGTGGTGGTGCAAGCATATCTGCACGCAACATCAAAGCAAATGTACGGTCAATCAATGGACGCAGCATCTCATTCATCAAACGCCCTAATACTGGCCCAATAACGCGCATACGCTCCTCTTGACGCTGCACTACCTCTGTAGCTGTCATATTAGGCGCACCGCCTGTCAGCAGTTGATCTACAAAGAAAGCAGAACGAATAGCTTGTCTGCGCTGTTCTTCCATGTTTAGGCCGATAGGAATGTTTGCGCCTGTGTTTAGTGGCGTAATTGTATCCCTTGTTCCACTTCTAAAGAAGTTGAGGCCACCAGGCTGGGTACGGACAGGGAGAAGAAATCCGTCATCAGGAACTAATAAGGGAGGATCAATTAGTTTCTGTGCAGCTTGTATGATGGTCTTGGACATAAGATTAAGCATCTTAACGTCAGGCAACGCCACCATAGCTGGCGACCGACCCATCACTTCCCCAGTTGCCTTGAGGAAGCGCGGAACTACATACGGAAATTCTTGAAAGCCACTCTCCATAAGGATCATCTTTGTTTCCATGCAAATATACATAGAAGCAAACGGCATATTCTTGTTGTCGCGTTTTGTAGTGTCACGTTCTGCGCGTGGCAGAACTGCGTGAAGCAGAGTTACTTCCTCATCAGGTTTTTTCTCATGTACTCTTTGGATGTAAGTGCCTACATTCTCAATGCCAAATCGTTGCACAGCTTGACGCGCTGGCAGTTTGTATTTGCGGAAAACAGTATCAACAATACCGTACTGATCTTCTGCTACAAAGAACTCTGAAATGTGCCGTGTGCTAAAGCGCAGATTTTCTTTGTCCATCTCCGCAAACATACAGCCAGTGCCAAACACGACCAAATCCACATACATCTCATGGATTTCAGTTTCAAAGTTTGATGTGGTAATAGCACGCATCATGCGTTGGCTACTGTCTTCAAGCCAAGCTTGCACTTCCTCATCACGCCCCAGATCATCATCCTTTAGCGTTAGATGGAACCAAGGCGTAGCACCGCTTGTAAGCATACCATGTAAAGATGAAGCTAGTAGATCGACAGCTTGCAGCGCAGTGCCATCAAAAATCAACTCCATACGCTTTTCGCCACGACTACGCTTGCGAACAATATCAGCTTTGCGTGGCAGCATATAATCTGCCAATTCCTGATAATGCGTATCCCAATTTGCTCTCGCGCCTTCTAGCTTCTCAAAGCGCGATATGATGGCTTTTGCATCTTGCATGATCTACCCCAATAAAGTTGGCTTAGTGCCTGTGCCGCCTGTTGGCGATACTTGTTCACCCATAACACCAGCAATAACAGTAGAACCCCTGCCCTTACGCCCACGGCGTTCTGATGCTACAGCTTCCTCAGAAAGCGCAGCAGCGCGTTTGTAGTCCGGCTCTGCAATCGGCTCTGGGGCTGGTGGTGGTGGCGGTGTATAAATCTTTGGCTTTAAGAATGACATGGCTATGCCCTTTCTACAGCTTTAGCGATTGGCTTTGCGGAAATAGCTCCATATTCTTCCATAATAGTGCCAGCACCACCTGGACGTTTGGTACGGCGTGTGCCGCGTCCAATTACAGTGTCATCATCAGGAACCACCTCTGGCGTTACTTCTGGGGTGATTTCTGGCTCTGGGGGTGGGGTACCGCCTAGGATAAAGCGGCGTTCTTCATCTGTAGTGTTAAAGACAACATCGAAGGTTTCCTTGCTGACCTTCTTAGCTGGCTTTTCAATTACTTCTTCAATAATCTCTCCCACAACCTTTTTTGCACCTTTAACTGCTTTTTTAACAGGTTTTACAACAGCCGCCATTGACTAACTCCAATCGTGAAATCCCAGCTTTTGAGTTTCAATACGAAACCAAAAAGCTTTGTTATACCCTTTACTTGATAACACACTTTTGATCTTACGAAAAGCCAGCACAACATTAAGCTTCCCGCCTTCAGCAATTAGATCAACCACCCAAGGTATATTTCCGCCACCATCGTAAGCATTTGGTGGAAACCTTAAATCCTGCAAATAGTCTGAAACTTGTTTGTTATTAGGAAACCCCCAAGTTGCAAAAACTAATGGAACACGCCCCTCATCCCTTAAAATTATATACTGATTAAGCATTAGCGGCGTTCTAATATAATCGTTGACCTCTTTGACACTGTACCAATCATGGTAACTGCTGCGCTGTAGCAGATATAAAATGTCATCTATATCTTCTTTTGTAGGTGTCATAGCGAAAACGGATTGTACTCATTAACCGCGATTTGTTGCGGTGGACGAACAACAGCTTGTCTATTCTCCATCCCAACAGCCAGATACCTAAACGCATCCGCAGCATGAGAAGTGTAATCATGCCTTGGATGATCTCTGAAAGATTTTCTTTTCTCATCCCACTCTTGCCTATATTGTCTAAGCATTTCAATACCTTGCCCACACTTGTCTTTATCAAAGTGGCACTTAGGTATCATCATTCTGGCTGCATTTATGCCGTCAGCCACCTTCATCTTTGGTATTACTCTGAAACGGATGCCAAGACTGAACGCAGTTTCAAGTCGGCTTTTGCCACTGCCAAGTTCACGAACTTCAATATCGTGAGGAGCAAGGTGATCACCCCAATGATAATCTTTTTGACGCAAGATTTCAGCATAGTGGTCAAGCCCGACACCGCTGCTTTCATAGTAGTCAATAACATTGATTGCTCCACTTCTGAATATCTGGGCAAACCAGATGGCTGTTGAATCGTTTATTCCCAAATCCCAAGCGGTATGTACAGGGTAAGCGGGATCATATGGAACTCTTGCAATCCTTCCATCATCGTCAGCATCAGATAGAAGTTTGCCGTAGTACGCCCCTATGATGGCAGCAGTAAACGAACATTCATATTCCTGTTCATATTGCTCTGGGGTCATCTGCGCTTGGGCAGCTTCTAACTCAGTGTCTTTAACTAAGCCGGTTTCACTGGCCTTTGCAATCTTCCAATACCATTGGTCAGAGCCTTCTTCCGTTTGCTCTTTAGCGGTTTGCAGTAGATCAAAAAAATGATTATGTCCGGCTGGCGTGCCTAGAAATACAGCCGACCCCTCTCTATCAGACAAGGCCGGTCTAACAACTTCCCCCCATACCCTTGGGTTCTGCATACCAAATTCATCGAACACGCATAGATCAAGGTAGATACCACGCAAGCTATCTGGATTTTCAGCAGACAAAAGCATTAAACGTGAGCCGTTAGGGAAGTCTACCCTCAACTCTGTTTCGTTGAACGTAACCCCTGGAATAACACCGGCATAGTATTTGACGTAATCCCAAGCAATCCGCTTGGCCTGAGTAAAGGTAGGGGCTACAAACGCAACCCTTGGTCTGGGAAGTTCACAAGTAAGAGCGTGCTTAATAAGATGGTTAACAGCCCATACTGTCTTGCCAAAGCGTCTGTGCATCACCAGTACGTTCCAACGCTTTACGCTCTGGTGCATCTCTGCCTGTAACGCCCTTGGCTTGTACGGTATTTTTATCTGCATCCCACACCCATGAATGTTCCAACTTGAACAACGCTATACGGCTTTTTAGGGAAGTTACAACATCATCCATTAAAAATATACGAATATACCAAACCCTATACACACGAATATTGGTATATTATCCCTCAATAGCCTCCGAAGTCTCCCAAACAATGCGAACCGTACCGTCACTAACCTCTACACCAGCCCTACTCTTAGCCTCACCATAGCGGTCAGATATAATCTTTGATGCCTTCCACCTTACATGAGTAGCATAATCACGCAAGACATTAGGATCATAGTCCTTACGCTTGTGAAGGGCATCACTGTACAACTCATCAAGTTCCTCTAACGCCTTCTCAGCACTCTGCCGCTGCGCTGTACGAATAGCACTCTCAAACTCGCTATCCTCTCCCATACGCTTGTAAAGCATAGAACGATTAACATTAGCTAATGAACAAGCCTGTACTAAGCTATGACCATCTGTCACTAACTGCTCTACTTGCTCTTGCTTCACTTTCGTCAACTTTGCCATAGAACCTCACTGCTGGCTGTGTGTTGGAAGGTAGTATTTAACACATGAAATGAGAGGCCGCGATCGTGCGGGGTATCGCCCTTTTTTTTGCCCCCGCATGGCCTGACATTTTGCATTGCAGCAAGAATATATTGCCACTGCATTGCCGCGCAACCTTTGTCTGTGTTGTGCGTGCAAGCGATGGCAATTCACTACAATTTAAAACCATATCACTACCAATTCAAAGCCTGATCACTGCATCATTGACTTGCCTTTATGCAATGCGTGCAATGAATACTTTTAACAAATAGCATGAATAATGTTGACAGTATAGATGCACGCTATGCGTTACCTTTATATATACAGGCTGCAATAAAAGCATTGGTTGGATCGTCTATAGAATATGCCTGATAAATTATTTTGCTTAATAGTGTTGACAATATGCACACAGTGCATTATTTAGGGGTTATCACTAGCAATCAGATAAGGATGATTAATTATGTTTTCAGTAAAATTTGACACAGAACAAGAGTGGGACTTGCCAACCATTGAGGCCAAATGCGACAGCGCACAGCAAGCCTTGGCTTTGATCGGCAGTCTTAAACAGGATTTTGGCTTTTCAGCTAATGAGCATAACGAATGGTTTTTGGTCACTCGTTTATCAGACGGTAAATCATGCCATCCATCAGTAAAGAAAGGGGCGTAATCATGACAAAGCCAACTCTTATCATCAAGCAAAGAAGCCATGTAACGACTGTAAAGTTGAAAGGCGTTCCCTTTGCTTATGTAGTCGCAACAAATGAAGACCTTGCAAAGCATGGCATCATTAACGTGATCAAAGCCAAGATCAAACGCTGCAATGAGCTTGGCTATAATAATGTAGTCGGCAAATATGAAATGCTTTTGACAGCGTTAGGGGCATAATCATGACAAAGACAACAATCACTGATCTGGCCTTTATGTTTACCGGCTTTGTTTTCATCATGGCCTTGCCAGCAAGCTTTGCCTTGCTTGCCAACGGTTATGATCTCTTGAGCCTTGCTGTCTTCATGACTGGCGGCTTGGCTTTCCTTGGCAGCATGGCAGCAATGCTTATCACTGCCGATAAATAATCAACACTAGCAAAAAGGATTTAATACTATGACAAACGCAAAACAAAATTGTTGGCATATCCAATACAAGCTTAATGGCGAATGGAAAACAGAAACGTCTATGCCATTGACGCAATGCCGGTCAATCAATGGCAATCCTGTTAATCCTCATGGCATCAATGACGATCTGGAATTTTGCATTAATGAGGCACGCTGCGCCATGCTGGTAAACTATAAATCAAAATGGCAAGTTGGCGGCAATATAACCGAATGGCGTTATATTCCTGCCTACGATCATTTCAACCGCAATGCTTGGTCTGATCAATCATGGTCATTTAAATTTGATCATATCGTTATCAATGGCACTGAAGAGGCTTAATGAGCCGAAACCAGCCGCAAGGCTGGTCTGTCATAAGACAAAACACTAGCAAAAAGGAATTGGCACAATGAAACCATTAAGCAAAACTGAATTAGCTGTTTTAGCTGGCAAGTCTGTTTATCATAACTTGCGCGTCAAGTCTGTTAATGACGGCATGGCAAAAACAGAACGCGCCATTAAGAAAAGTACAAATGTAAAGCTTGGCAAGCGCGTCACCAAAGGCCAGTTAAAAGGCTTTCCCATATTCACATTGACGCTAGAAGAACGCGCCACTTGTCCGGCTTCGTGCATTCATTGGGCTGATTGTTACGGCAATAACATGATGAACGCCACCCGATATGCCGGTGATGATGCATTGTTGAAGCAAATCGAATCCGATTTGACGCATTACCAAGCCAAATATCCGAATGGCTTTCTTGTCCGGTTGCACGTTCTTGGCGACTTTTTCAGCGTTGCCTATGTCGCGCAATGGGCAAAATGGCTGTCAATGTTCCCAGCTTTGCACGTTTATGGCTATACTGCTAATCAATATAACGCGATTGACAGCAAGGAACGTGCCATTGGTGAGGCTTTGTTATCACTACGCATGGCTTGCGGCATTCGCTTTGCTGTTAGGTTTAGCGGCTCATATACTGATAGCTTTGCAGCATTATCTAATGACGATAGCCGAAGCAATGACTTGTTAGCTGATAAACAAGCCTTTCTTTGTCCTACGCAAATCAGCAAAGAGACTGGCAAGCTTGCGAAGAAAGACGAAGAGACTCTTGTGCCAGATTGCGGCTCTTGTGGTTTATGCTGGCAAGCATCAAAGCCAGTCGTGTTTTTAACCCATTGAGAAAGGCTAAACAAATGATCAAAGGTTTTTTGATTGGCTTGGCGTTTATCGCGTTTAATTTCATGATCGTCTTTCTGTTTATTAACATCATGACAGGTTGCGGCTTGGTCAATGATTGGAACGCGCCACAATGCGTAACACCGGCTCAATTGATAGGGCTAGGCTAAAACACTACCATTGACAGCGCAAAGGCTGTCAGTGGCTCTTAAATCGCCAGCAATGGCATAACACTAGCAAGAGGATAAAGGACAATGGCAAGCGTAAACAAGCAAGGCATCTATCACATTCAAGAGTGGATTGATAAAAATCAAGATTACAATCCGCAAGTTTTTGACCTATGGGCTAACGGTATCGCGTCAGAAATAAATCAATGTGCAAGTTTAGACGATGACATAAAGAGAAATGGCGAATTTGTATATGAAGTAGGGCTAAAGGATGCGCGTGGGTATGTAATGACAATATCGCTAGATGAAAATCATTTTAATATTAACTAGCAAAAGAGAAAGGCCGAAACGCAAGGCAACTTGCGTCCAGCGATAGTGTCGCTGCTGACGAGGCCGTCAGTAACTAGCAAAAGAGAGAGGGCAAACCATGCTTAACAAAACAGAAAAAAGAGAAATGGCGATTGTTGAAAACCTTTCGCCAAATGTCGGCACGTTACGACTGACCAAAACAATGCTTGATAAGCATATCATTGATGCAAATTCCAGTATCAGGCGGCTTGCGTTATTGCTTGGTGTTGATATGGAAGAAATGACTAATGGCGATAAAGTGACAATCCAAGGCCAGTATCAAGATGGCACGCCATGCAACGTGAATTTCTATCGTACGACAATGCGATCAGATCGGCGCGTCAGTCTATCGGGCATCAAGAAGCAAGCCATAGCTGGCGATCTTTTGGCCTTATCCTATAAGAGAAATGAGCAAGGCGATTATATCTTGATCATTAACGTAACAGCGGCAGCGCAATCGCGCATTGCTCAAATTAACTAGCAAAAGAGAGAGGGCAAATTATGTCTAAGAAATCAAATCAAAAATTTCTGGAAAACCAGCACAAAAGAATAGAAATCATCAGCCATTTATCGGCTATAGCTGGCCCATATGACGCGGCAATGCTTAATATGAGCATTATTGCATGGCAAAACGACAGTGGCGAATACTGGCTGCGTCTGCTGGATATGGATGGACAAGGCGATAAACTGCTTATTCATATTGACAGCGAAACAGCATCAAGCAGGGATCGTTACTATGTCCATCAATATATTTCAGAACATGGCATTGACCATGCAATCAATAGCTGGCCTGAGTTTATGGAAGATGACGCTGCATAGAAAAAGAGAGAGGGCAAAAAAAGGCGGTGCAGAATTGGCTAATGCACCGCCTAGCCCACTAGCAAAGAGGACACCGTAAAGGTAAAGAAAGGTATAGCTATGGAAACGACAAAGATCAAGCTGGAAAGATTGCAGCTAGGAATAAGCCAAACAAAGATGGCTCAAAGGCTAGGCATTGGTTTGCGCTGTTATCAATATTATGAATCTGGTGAAAGGCAAATCCCAAAGCCTGTAATCATGTTACATCAAGCCTTAAAGAGAAACGCCATTTTAGAAAAGAATGAAAAATACTATTTAGAAAGGACAAAAATGTAATAAAACTATTCAATGCCGCGTGGCATTACTAGCACTGCAATGCACTACATCATTGCAGTGCTTTTTTTTATAGAAATTTATCAAAGAATAGTATCAATGCAGTGCATTGTTGCCGCGTGTCATTGCAGTAAAGCAGCAAAGCTGATTATATCGAGGCAAAATTAGCTGTCAACCCCATAACTTTCACGCGCAATGTGAAGCCAAGTTTCAAGAGAGATTTCGCAAGTAAGATCAGGATCATAAGAGAAATTACGACAAACAGCCATGAGTTGCAGCACGCAGCGGATCGGCCTGTTGTTAAATTTATAGATCAAAACAGGGAAACGGTCAGTGTTTGCAGCAGCTTCGATAGCCTGTTGCCACCAAGTTTCTTTGTAAACGCCACCAGTGTTAGCGTAAGCCTTACATTCAATAGACCATCCAGGGATTAGTATGTCAGCCTCGCCCTTGATTTGGTATTGAGAGAGATTGCGCTTCGGCGTTTCGACAAGCTTATCGCCAAGGCTGTCTTTGATGGCGTTGATTATGCTTCTTTCAAAAGCTGCACCTTTTTGCCGACTATCCGTCATAGTGACTAATCTCTGTTTCTAAATGAAATGGTTTTTTATCTACCTTGCCGTAGGTTTCATTGTCATCAGGCACAACATCATCAGCAAAAGCATCATCAGGCAGACTATCAGAGATAGCTTGCCATGCTTTTTTGTCACGCTCTTTTTGTTTGTTGTATTCAAAGCTAATTAGAGGTTCGTATTTAACCATAATACGTTTGGCTTTGAAGCCTTTAGGCTTTCCCATTTTTATCACCATAAACAAGTTTGCAAGTTCTGCATTGTAACGCACCATCAAGAAAAGTGTTACATTTAACACAAGTGTCGTTGGCTAATCGTTGAGCAAAAGAGCCATCGCCTTGCTGAATTATGTCAGATACCAAACCAGAGCCATCACAATATTCGCAATCTTCCGGCACAACTTCAGTGGGATCAAAGTAATCCCTGACATAAGAGAAACCTTTGCCCTTGCATTTATTGCATGGCTTGGTCAAAGAAATCATTTGGCTTTACCTCACCGTTAGTTGCTAAAAATATCCGGCGCATTGTTTCTGCTGTGGGGAACCGCTTGCCAGAAAGCAGAAGACAAATGGCAGAGCGAGACAACCCGCACCGCCTTGCCATCTTTGCTTGGCTGATACCCTTTGATGATATGTAATCGTTTAACGTCATAATTTATTTATGCCTGAGTGTTGACAGGCTGTCAATTACTTGCTACTGATTGTTTACACATTGAACAAAACGATACGTTTTAATACAGAAAGAGACATGATGAAAGAAGCACCTGTATCACTAAAGGACATGGGATATTACCATGACAGTGCGTCTGGAGCTACTGCAACCAAGGATGAAATGTTCTTGAAGTTGTGGTTGCGGAAAGAGCATAAAATGAATTTCCCTATGGCAGCTAGACCTTGGGCTGGCATATCTGTGCAGCATGGCGCGAACCTTGCCCTTGGTTTGCAAGACTATAATGAGATCATTGGGCAGCAAGAAGGTATGCCCATTGCTGAAGCCACCAGACATATGATGGCTAAGTATGATGAATATAAACCGCGTGATTGGGATGATGGCAAGGACGCAGAAGAATATGATGCGTTTCGTGAAGTGTTGCCAGAAATGATGGCTCATTCTATCGCTGGTGTTAATGAATTTTTCCAAGGCGCAAACCAAATTGCCGGAGAACATCAGCGTTGGCTTGATGAGCCAAAGAGTGATGTGCCTATTATGTTGTACCAAGATTTTAGTGGGGCTGGTACACAGATCGATCTTAAATGCTCACTACCAATGCGTAATCCTGTCAAGAAGGACGGCACAAGAACTTGGCGCACACCAAAGCCAAAGACCGAACCCACTTGGCAGCAAGTCGTACAACAATCAATCTATTGGAAGGCTACTGGCGAAACACCAGCATTGCTGTTCGTTACAGGATCAGGCTACCATATCTGCACACCAGAAAATTGTGAAGCGTTGTCAGAGGCTAATCTGAACCGCGCTTACAATGAGGCCGTTCAAAGCTGGGTAATCACTCAGAACTTGTTGAAGGCCGCTAACGGTTCATGGCGCACACTCTTTGGCCTTGTCCAGCCGGACATGACAGAGATTGCAAGGCGGCATGGCCCATCTATTATAACACTAGCTAAACAGGCATGGAGTATCTAATGAATTATCTATTGAGAGTATGGAATAAATTTATTGGCAGAGAAAAGAAATTCTCTGAGGCCAAGCATGGCGACATTATCAAAACAGTGAGATCGCTTGATGTTAACGATTATATCGTTGCCTACAGCAAGGATGACCGCAATTCTGTTCATTCAGCAGCGCACGCTGCCTTTGGCAAAGGTCATATCAAGACCAAGTTCAATAAGGAAGTGGGGGGCTGGATATGCACAAGGGTGAAATAGTCGATCTGTTTGATACGCCAGCCTACAAACTAGCAAGGCGTAATGATCCGCAAACCAGCAAGGATGCGGCTAAAAGCATAGACGCAAACTACATGGAGCAAGTGGTTCTGGATGCAATTGAAATGTTTGGTGCAGCAGGGTGCATCTCTGACGAGGTACAGGATGCCCTGCCGCATCATCGATATAGCACGATCACCGCAAGATACAAGCAGTTAAAAGAAAAAGGCTTGATAAAGGTTGATGATCGCAAACGTAGGGGCAAGTCAGGCAGAGGCCAGCTTGTTATGTGGGCTACACCATTCTACAAGGGAGAAGAACAATGAGGATAGAGTACAGAAAGGAATTGTTTTATCAGGGTGAAATCAAATTCACAGGCACAGGCCATGTTGATATGGATGCGTTTGATGAAAATATGCACACAGAAATAGAAACTGTTGCTACGTTTCACGATGAGGAAGCAGAAAGGCTTTGCCGCCCTGTGTTAGAAGCTTACGGTGCAGAACTTGAAAAGCGAAATAACGATGAGCCTGAAGCTGATAGCGTCACCCTTGAAAGAACGGTGATTAAAGACGGTGATTTTAAAAGTAAACCGTTAGATATATCTTTTTTCTGGGGTGTCGGAGATTGGGAATATAATGGCAGTATTCTTGATATAGGCATGGGCTTTGACCCAACCGATTACGGCTGGGCTGAAGATGCAACCGATATTAATGACAAGCCTTTTGATTGGAATACACAAAATGTTTATTCGCAAATTCCAAAGGAAGAAGATTTTATTCTAGTCTGCCAGAAAGAAATTGCTCAAGAACTAAGGTTTGGTTTTCACAAAGATACTGATGGCTCGACACCAGAAGAAAATGCTGATGATGCTATCGAAAAAATGCACCGCATGATCATGCTTCATCGAAATTTATACAATCGTGATTGGGATGCCGCATCGCAAAAATGGTTTTGGGAGTAAGGCCATGACGAATGAAGAACACATTGAAGATTTGCATACCCAAATGGCTACCTTGCAAAACGAACACAACGAAGCTTGGCAGCACGTTGATAATCTTCAAAAGCACGTTGAGCAACTAAACGACAAGGTTGCCTCACTTGAAACCGCACTGTCTGTATTTACGCATTTGATTGCAGACAGGCTTGGCATAGAAAGGACATCTCACTAATGGCTGAGAACCAATTTAGCAATGTCATGGATTTTGTTAATGAATTGAACAAATCGCATGGCGTAACGCAACGCGGTGGTAAGAAATACACCCAAGTTGTGCATCGAATGGAAGCGTTCAGACGTTTCCTTGGCCTTGACTACGGCGTTGACACGCAAATAATGGTTGATGATGGGCATCGCGTTGTCATCAAAGCCACCATTACTAACAACACCGGCAACCAGATTGGCTCTGGCATGGCTGAAGAAATCAGAGGCCAAGGTCATGTCAACACCACATCTGCTTTAGAGAACGCAGAAACATCAGCCATAGGACGCGCACTGAGCAGCATTGGCCTTGCTGGTGGCGAGTATGCCTCATCTAATGAGATGGATGCCGTCACGCGCAAATCTGAGGCGATTAAGAGCAGTCCTGCACCAGCACCAGTGGATCAATCTGCTGAACCTAGCGAGTGGGAAGCGTTGTTGCGTGAAATCGATGTGAAGTTGAAGAACACCAAGACCCATAAAGAGTTATTGGATTTCATGGGTGGCGGTCACTTCAAAGACAGAATGGCAGCTATGCAAGCGGCTGATCCAGATAAGTACCAAATCGCTAGAGATATGCTTGTCCGTATGAACACTAAATTAAAACCACAGGGGTAAATGATGAGAAAGTATGAAAAAGTTTGTTCGATCCGTTTGTTTAAAAATGATGATGGCAAAGCTGCCTATTCCAACAACAAGTGGAAGCCTTATCGTGATGGCGCAAATGCCGACATTACGCTGCGCGGTGACAATACCTATAGCGTAAAAGGGTTCATCAATGATGATGGCTCAATTGGCGTAAGCATTAGCCAAGTGGTTGAGTATGAAGGCACTGACAATCCGGCTGATAATATTTCTCAAGGCGGTTTCAAGAGTGCAGCCCAAGCTGTGCAAGCCAAGTATCACCCGACAAAGGAGCAGCTAGATGACACAGACGTTCCGTTCTAAGCCATCTGACGACAAGATATTTTATTCTGTTTCAGAGGCAGCAGAAATATTGTTTGGTAGCGCAAGCAAAGCTAGGCTTGTTCGCAGTTCAATTGCAAAAGGCCAGATCAAAGCCCAGAAGTTCAATGACCGTTACTATGTTCGCATAGATGAATTGATCAAAAGGGGTGGGGATCACGCTCAAATGAGTAAGGCAATCAATGGCAAAGAAGAAACAAACTAGCCATTACAGCAGAGAAATAAGCGTGGTGCATTGTGACGATTGTGGCAATGCCCACGACTTGCTTGTAGGCCAATGGATAATCAACGGCGAGGGAAGGTTATTGTGTCATGGCGCAGGAAAAAGTTGTGCAACTCAGCGTTACCAACGACAGGCAACGCCAAGAGGCTAGAGAAATAGCCTATGATTATTACATCCACCTGATAAACAATGGCTGGGGATTATTCCGTATTCTTGAAGAACACGGCTACGAAAGCCATCAGCCCAAACACATACCATCAATAGAAAAAGAGAAAAGTGGCTGGCTAACTGAGCCGTATGTCATTGATTGTTTGGCGCAGTATATCCTGGATGGATACGACTTCTTGCTCTAGCAATCCCACTTACGCAAAGCTTTATTAATACGGCTGTTAGGATCACGCGCTGTCTTCCGGCTAGTAAGTTTCTTTTTCATGCCCTTCATTCTAGCGCAGAAACTCTTGCGTCTAGCCGCAGCTTTCGGTGATTTCTTTGCTTGCTTCCTAGATACAGGCGGCTTTAAGTTCATCCCCTGACGTTTGGCAGATGCCCTTCCCTTGGCGTTCAACCCGCCTTTGGGATTTTTTCCCGCTTTGCGCTGCCATGCCGGTGACTTAGCCATCTTCCTTCAACCCATGAACATAACCGTTTTTTCTGTTGTAAGTCAGCGTTTCCTTGCGACCTTCTTCTACATAACTGCAATGAACCCAGCCAGTATTGCCACCAGTATAACACTCAAGGATCAATTGATCGAACTCTAAGTTGGCTTCAATCCATCTAGCCAGTTCATAATTATCAACGCCAGCCACCTCAAAGTCTGCCGCTTGACCTTTAGCGTGCTGACTGTCAATGCTACTGCCAACAGCGATACATAACTCAGGCGACCTAAAGCCGCTTGAAACAATGAATGAACCAAACTCATCACGGATTGGCTGCAAAATATTCTCACATAGCAAAGCCATAGCGTGTACTTGAACATCATCAGGCTCATTGGGGATGCCTTTGCGTTCAGCCGTCTGGCTCTTGACCATCTCAGCCAAGCTAAAGTTTTTTGATAGCTGCACTATTTTTTCTTCTTTGCTGTCTTTGCGGATTGCTTAAATGCTTTTGATGTAGGCGCACCCTTGCTTCCAGGCTTCCGCATTTTCTCACCAGAGCCAGCAGCAATACGCTTACGTTTGGCATGGATGTTTGAATAAAGACCTCTTTTTGGCATTACTTTTTCCTTACATACTTGCTGACCGCACGATTACCAAACCAGAATGACATAATCGCAGCAAACAAACCTTGCGTGTCACCACTCCATAATAGTTCTACAGCGGCTTTCCAATCGCCGCCACTCTCAAGAACCTTGATAACTATAACAGCTTCTACAGCGCAGAACAAAAGAAAGAAGGCATAGGTTATGACAGGACGTACAGAACCGCGCAAACCATTAACAAAACTTCCCGCATCAATACTTCTGTCATGCTCATAAATCCCCTTGGTTTCTGCAATATCAGCTTGCTTGTCTAACTCTTGAAGCTTTAAAGCAGAGCGTTTTTCCATCAACTCCGCTTCCATCTTCATAGTCTCAAGCTTTTGCTTGTGTTCCTGACCGGCCTTGAAGAAGTTAAGGACTTCCGGTAAGAAGCTGGTTCCAAATCCTAAAAGACTTCCTAGTAAACTCATCATGTGCTTAGTTTTCCTTTCGGCAAAGCTTGGCATTTCCACGATACTGGCTTGTAGCCTTTCATGTGTACATGAACGCTTCTAGCCATCTCCATAGCCCTAGCCTCGCACCTTTCGTAAGAGCTATATGGCCCCCTTTGATCTTCTAACTGCCAACATTCTGTCGGCTGGAAAACCATACAAGCGAGAACAAGGGCTTGAAACATATCACTCCATTACTTTTTGCTCATCCATACAGACGTACCCATATAAGCACCAACAATACCAGCACCAGATAAGTAGAATAGATTACTAATGTCACCCAGCGCATTGACACGATCAATATCAACAAAAAACATAGCTACAGTAAACGCACCCATAGATAATAATGTAGCTGTAGCCATGCGCCTCTGGGCAAGCAGCTTACGAAGCTCTGCTTCTTCTTGTTTTATTTCTTTTGCATGGGATAATTCATCATCAGTAATTACTCCATCACCATCGAGATCGTACTGAGAATAAGTTGTATCTTTCTGAAATTTTTTTGTCATATAACAAACGCCTTTGCTACACTAACCATTAGAAAAACAAACAACGCAAATGCCACAGCAATAATCACACCAATTAAAAGAAACTGTTTAACACCTTCTTCAAACTCTCTGTCAGCCTGTATCTTCTTACGTCTAGCTGCGGCCTCTGCTTCTCGCTGTTCTTGGATACGCTTTGCTCTTTCTGCTATAATACCAGCCCATGTTCCATGCCCAAAGCGGAAGTCCACAAGTCTGGCAACTTCAGCTAACTGTTCTGCCGCTAACTTAGCGTCAATGATTTCTTTAGCTACAGTATCAACACCAAACTGATCGCCTAAACCAGTACCAGACTTTTTAGCTCTAGCTTGCTGAACTTGTTTTTCACCAGTAAACAGATCATCTATCTGATTTGCAATCTGCCCTATGTCTTGAACAGTGCTAATGTTTTCTTTAATGAATTTTACGGATTGTTGCACAAGTGCAATACCTGTCAGCACCTCTGCAATTACCATGTCATCCTCGCAAGATCACACTCAATAGCAATAAGATCATAGTACCAGCAGTACCGATCATAATGTGTTCAATGCGTTTAATACGCAAAATTGTTTCTTTCCAGCGTTCAGCGCAAACCGCCTCATGAGTGTCGATCTGTGATTTAACATCTGTGACAGTTGGCTTGGTCATTATTACGCCTCATCAGGCCAGTTGTTGTCTTGGTTTCTTCGGTCATAGGTCACCTATGCGTAAGGGCTATCACCACAGCAAGAAGGCCAAGCTGCCTTTAGTTCCGCAATGCTAGTTGCACTGTCACCGGCAGTCGGGGCGTCACGCAATGCTTGCTTTGATGCCACGATTGCTGCGGTATCTGCGCCATTTTCTTGCGCTTTCATAAAGTCGGTATCAAGTGCCTCAAGCAGCGGCTTACGAGCTTCACGAACCTTGTCAGCAAAAATCTCTTTGGCTTTTGTCAGGTCTTCTGAAATGACAGAACCATTCAGTACCCAAGCACCACGAAAGTCACGGTTTGCTGGAACGGTAGCAGTTGAAGCGTCAATCTGATTACCGTCCTTATCTACGATGTATGTTGTTACAGCCATTAGTTTCTCCTATGCGGCTAGTTCATCAGATATGCGCCAAGCATTGCGCCATTCTCTAGTCTGCGGTAACTGCTCTTTCTTGCAGATAACCATAGTCGGGCGGTTGCCCTCATTCCAAGTCTCGACCACATGCTGTGGGCAGTCCTTGAGAATTAAATACTCAATTGCTTCTTCCTCAGTCATAGCCTCAACAGGCTCAGTCTGGTGCAGCAAGTATCCACGAGTGTGCTTTTTAAAGTCAGGCTGTGCTTCATCCTTTGCCAGTTCCCAGTACACCCACACAGGTGGTAAGATACCGCCCTGTACCGCACACGCCATCCAGTTCGGGTCAGGCACAAGTATCTTGGCGCACTCATCAACGCTGTCCTCATAGACTACACGATAGTCTGACTGATGCGGCTCAAGGTTTTCCTTTGACCAGCACAGACGGTCAAACAGGTGAGTGCCTTTGAACTGTGGTGTCTGGGTCACGCTAAGTCTCCAAATATTGCAACATGATTATAACTTGCATCGTTAGCAGTAGAACCATTTGTGGTTCTAATTACTGTTGAACCTGTTGCTAAATCAGTAGTTTGTCTCGGAACAGCAATAGTTCCGTTGTTATCACTTTGACCGCCGACAGCGCAGTAATTGGCATTGTTAAAACTGTTCGTGTAAGAGATTGTGAAGATTCCGGGTCCATCATCTACCAATCCGGAGTGATTTAGGCTGTCACGGACTGCTACTGTTCCAGAGCCATTGAAGTCGACCCAATACTTTGCACTACCATTAACAACGTAGTCCGTAGTCAGTGACCCTGCGGTTGAATGGGTCAATGTATCCGCTGCGATTGTGCCAGCCATTATGGTTTCTCCGGCCAAGACACATCATCAAGTGATGTGTAGGTTTGTGTGATGTCACGCAAGGCTTGACGGTATGTTGTTTGTGCAGATGTAACATCAGCCGTGTCTGACAGAACCCAATAATCTGTTTCTGCAAGTAGGCGATTACGTTCTGTGCGTAGTTCAGCCAATTTATATGCGGCAATCAGTTCAGCTTCTTTTGTTGCTACAGCAGAGGCATCCCAAGCCACAACATTTCCATTTTCATCTGTTGCTACTGCATTAGCACCATCATCGCTAATAGAAACAACGCTAGAGTAAAGAGCATAAATTGCTTCGTGTCTCAAGTTACAATCTCCATTACTGTAATTGTTGATACGCATACAAATTGAGCACCAGCCCCGCGCCTGTTCAAATAAAAAGTACCTGTACCAGATGCCCACTGGATTTTGTAAGTAACTGCTGAAGTTGTTGAGGGTGAATCCAAATACTGCGTAGATACTTCATTTATTTGCGCTGTTGTATTTCTAGAAAAGTTTGTTACGTTTGCTGTACTTCCACCACTACCAACAATAGCTGTGGTATCACGCATTAATCTTACAGAGTTATTTTGGTCACTAACGCTGTGTCCTAAGTTCAAACTGTACGAAACCAGTATTTTACTGCTTGTTGATGTTGGAGTTATAGAAACACTCATTCCAGAAATATCTACAAAAGTGCTTTCGCTGGACAGTGAAGCACTAACCACTGTATTTACAGATGTTTGTTTTACTTGAACAATTAAGTCGTCTTGACCTTTGATTTGAACCATTATGCTAGATCTCCGCTTATTGATAACATATTATATTTTGCATCATAACCAGACCCACCAGTGTTGACACTTCGGACAAAAAAGTTGGAAGTTGTTGGCACCTCTTCAACAACGCCATCTGTGTGCATAGAATACCCAGCTGCGGAGGCCACTGAATAGTTCATTGAGTATGAACCGTATGCTGCATAATAAATATTGTTCATTGAATTCGAAAAATTTGTGTCAAATTCTGATGTTGAGTTGTCTACAACTGAGCTTATGTTAAAGCTATCCCTAACTGTGTTAGCAATTTGATCATAATTCAAAAAAGCCTTTGCTGCACTCTGCTTCGTCAGCGCAACTGGGCTAGTGCCATCTGATGCTACAATTGTATCTGCTTTTAAAGTACTCATTATACCACCGTCCAAGTTTCTCCGGTGCCGACTGTTACCGTCACACCAGTATTGATTGTGATTGGGCCAGCCGACATTGCGTTCTTGCCATTTGTAATTGTGTAATTTGTTGTAACAGTCTGACCGTTTTCATAGAATATCTGGTCGCTGCCGCCGCCTGTTGCACCAGCCGATATGCCTGTCAGGGATGAACCATCACCAGTATAGCTTGTTGCCGCCACTGTGCCAGCCACAGTGATGCCGGTGTTGCTGGTGTTTAGCTTTTCAACTCCATTATAATAAAGCTGTACCTCGCCATCGTCTTGAACAATAATCCCATTTTCACCAGATTTGGCTTGAATATATATATCGCTGCCATCATCGCCATCCACGTTATTGCGGATATATAAAATGCCATCATTATTGTCGATAAAAGCGTTAGTGCCGTTGTGATAGATTTCTAAATCACCACCAGCACCGCCGAATAATGCTTTGTTGCTTTGCCCAAAATCGATATCGTTTGAATTAACATCAAGCGTACCACCAAGCTGAGGAGTGGTATCACCAACAACATCTGAAGGCGGCATATTGGTAAAGTTATTTGCGTCAAGATAGTAAGAACCTTGTTGACCATCGAGCAAATCAGCGTCTAAACCACTAGCTGCACCGTCAACCGTTTTGACAGCGGTAAGTATTTCGCTTGCAGTCTGGTCAGCCGTTGCACCAGCCTCAATGCCATCAAGTTTAGTACCATCGGCTGAAACATCACGCCCATCAACAGTCTCAGACCCAGAGAATGTAAGATTGCCTGTTAGCTGCCCACCAGTTAAAGGTAGAAAACCAGAGCCAGCAGTTACTCCAGCTACCCAAGCTGAACCGTTGTAAACTTTTAACGTGTCAGACGTTGTGTTGAAGAACAGATCGCCTTCATTAAGATTTGTTGTTGGGTCTGTTGGGCCAGAAGAATAAACATCAGCAAATGCTGTAATGCCTGATAGATTTGCAGCAACCGTTTGAATAGCGTTAGTTGCCGTTGTACCATCTTCAATATCAGCTAACAGCCCAATATCAGTGGCGCGGTCAGCAAGCAAATCCATATCCGTGACAATTGCGGCAGTACCGAGGGTATTCATATCGGCAACAGCGTCAGCCGTACCAAGCAATCCTATTTCTGTTGCAACGCCAGAAACATTGCTTAAATGCGTTGTGTTAATCCCAGCTACGGTTGTGATTTCACTGTCAATTCCAGCGACAGTTGCAAGGTTATTAGTCGGGCTTATCTGACCAGCGACAGTGTTTACTAACGCTAAATTAGCAGAACTTAAAGTTACATCATCCCAAGACGATGAACCACTGTTGTAATATCTGAGCATCGAATCAGTGGAGTTATAATACAATTCGCCGCCAGCAAGTGCGGAGCCATCATTGTTAGTGCTAGGGCCATCTTTTGTTCCATCAAAATTACCAAAGACACCGTGTCCAGTAAAAGTTACGGCTTGATTAGTTTCATTGGTTTGGTTGACATTATTTAGATAAACGGTGGTGCCAACAACACTTAAAACATTTGTTTCAGCCAAGAACCCGTTTGCGCTAGTTATAACCATTCCTACCGAAATACCAGTTGCGTCAGCAACCGTAATTTGTGTTTCTTGTGCAATAGTCGTTACCCAAGTTGCTGTAGTATTAACAACAGATTGAGTTTGACTGTCAGCCATTGAGCCAAGATAAATATCATCAAAATCATCAAGAGCTAAAAATGCAGCGTTTCTTGCTGCGATTGAACCAGCCCTTGCATTTGTGGAATCTGTAGCAGAATTTAAGGCATCACTAGCTTGTGTTAAGGCTGTATCTTTAAAATATTCGGCTTTTGCAGCGTAATGCAAAGCTGAATAACCAGTAGTTGAATCAGAAAGCGTATACTGGCTGTCTTCTGCATTTATTGCTAACTTTTGTGCATCAGACGCGCTGGTTGCTGCGTTTGTCGCAGATGTTGTTGCAGATGCAGCATCGACAATCAAATCCCATTTTGCGCTATCAGTGTTTGTTGTAAGAGGCTCAGAGCCAGAAGATGTGTGCGCTGTGTTAGCAATAAAAATATTGTTTGTGCTTGTGTCTTTAACAATATCACGCGCAACAAATGCTGTTCCTGATGACCAATTCCCTTTGAAAACACCTAACTCTTGAGCAACATTAATTTCACCGTTGCCATCAAATGCTAGAACTTTATTAGCACGATCCGCCGCACCAACAGTAAATTCTGTTGAAGTCATAGTATTTGTGCGAGACAGTTTAATTGAACGGTCAACTTCTTCTTGAAGCTGCTGAGAAATAAATGTCAATTTATCAAGAGCGTCTTCATGACTTTCAGCAGGGAACGGATCGTTTGGAGTGTAATCCGTTGTTTGCGTTAATGGAGAAGCGCGGCGTAACACAACAGTTATGCCAGATGCAGGGGCAGTCACAAAAGTAATGTTACCACCATTAGCATTGCCTACATTAGAAACGCTGTAATCAGTCGTAATGGTCTGGACTGTTTCAGTTCCAGTAGCATCATTACGCAAGATGACTTGAATATTATCTTCATCAAAAATTTTAAAGCCATAGGCAAATACGGTTAAACTACCGTTACCGCTATAGCTATTTTTTGTAGTGGTGCTGCTAACTGTCATTTCATGTCTCCAAACACTTGCCTAATATACCAAAGATTACCTTCTTTAGAAACCCTCTTAAACTGTCAGTCATAAGTATCATACTTAGGTTGCATTTCTACTAATTTGTTCATTACGTTTCTTATGACAATAGCATTTTGCAATGGAGCAATAGAATTTAATGCACGTTGTTGGCCTCTCGACCATTGGTATTCTGGATTGATTATCGCTCTGCTTGCTCCGGTGATAGTCTCAAAAGCTTTTTGCCCAAGGTCTACAACAGGTATGCCGGTAAATATATTTGTTGCCAAACCAGTGGTTCTGCCATACGCAAATATAGGGTCTTCCGTAACAAACGCTGCGCCAGTATCCAACATCGCTGGAAATAATGATGCCCATGAACTACGCTGGAAAGCTGCTTTCCCAATTTCCTTTGCGCTAAGTCGTTCTTCCAGGAACTTATCTTTATCTTCTCTAAATTGGGCATTAAGTGATGTTTGCCCTATATATGATGTTCCTGCAAAAAACACTGACCCCATCATTGCGGAAAATGCCCTAAAGTCACGCGCTGTAATATTGTGCAAAAATTGTTTTGACCATGACACAAGCATAAATGTGCGGAATTGAGTAACCATTTTACCCATTGTGGTGGTCATGTATTTGTTCAAGTTGCCAACATCATTTTGTTGTACGGCTTGCCTTGTCCATCTTGATATAGCGACAACAAAAGCATCTCGCGCTTCAACATCTTCCCAAGCATCAAGATTTATAGCCCTAACCTTTCTGTTTCTAAACAACGTAGATGGGCTAGTAACAGCGTTTGTTCTAATTTGATCAAGAATACGGTTTGTCATATTCTCATTTAAACCAAGGCCAGCAATCCTTTTTGCTGATAATTTTCTTGCCGTAAATGCCATATCAGTAATTGTTTGCACTGCCATGCGTCCAGCAGCACGTTCCAATGTTAATGTAATCGGAGCCATGCCTGATAAATCTGACACAATCCGTTTTACCGGCTGTATTGCAAATGAAGCTTTGTCAATAAAATCGCCTCTGCCAGCAATAAATAAATCTTGTGCGTCATATCTATTCATTGCCTGATGGATCATTCTATCTGATCCAATACCAGCAAATGCCTCTAAGTCTCTGGCAACAGCATCATCTATTTCACCATTGATGCCACGCTTTAACATAGACCTCATTTCTGGCATGACTTGCAATAATCCACGAAAACCGCCGATAGAAATTGCATTACCTAATTCACCTATTTGTGCAAAACCTACTTGGTTCATCAAACGTATAAAGTTGTAATCACCAGCAAGCCTTGCCAGCCTAGCCGCTGTACCATCTGGTTTCGCTACCAATGGAGATGATCTGCCAAGGATAAGGTTATAAAGAACATCCATATTCTCTATATCGGATTCTAGTTTTTTCGGAGCGTCAAGATCGCCTTCAGCAGCAGCTTGTGCGCGAATACGATCAATCATTTTATTGTAGTCTGCATCAGACTTTATGCCTTTTTCAGCTAATGCAATTCTGCCCTGCATTTGGCTTTGATATGAGCTAAATACTTGTTCAGCATCACGGCTCATTAAATCTTTAACGCGCAAAACACTGCCATCAGGCAAATCAATTTGCGTGTTAATATCTAATTTCATTCTGCGCTTGGCTCTTGAAGGCAGTCCTTCTCTTGGCCTATCAAATAACCCGATTAACCTGTCAGCTTCTTCTAGCGAAAGGATTTCTTCCTCAACTAAAATGTCGCGCAATGTATCTTTGTCTGTGGTGGTAAACACTCTGGCAAGGCCACTTTCCATGCCAGCATGAGCCTTGCCCATTTTTTTAATCATGTTTTCTGACATTTTTTGCGCTAAATCTTCTGCCATATCGGGCGTTCCGCGCAACAAAGCATTTTTCAATAAATCTCTTACTGCGTCACCACCAACGCCAGACCTAGTGGTTTGAACTCTAAATTTATAAGCATCCCACAGATGAGTGAAATATGTTAAATCTTCTGGGATGCTGTCAAATCCTTTAACGCCAGCGTCCTTGGCCTTACGCAAAGTGTCTCTAAACAATTCGGCCTGACGTTGTGCAGCACGAACTACATTTGGATCATGCACGCCATTTGGGTTTTCAATAGCGTCTGCTACCAGTTCTCCGAACTGTGACCGCGAACTGCCCCATGTTGATCGGAAATAACCAATGCCATTAGATTTTGCCCAATCTTTGTATGATGTGTCATACACTTGATAATATTTAGCCAGCGTTGCTTTCATGCCGTTAGTCTTGAGCAAATCTGCTGTGCTTTCCATGACTTCGCCGCCACGGTTAAAACCTACAGAATCCTCACCTAGTATGTTCCCCATTTTACGAACAAGTGAAAACGGAGAAGATTTTAATGCGCCGGTCATGTCAAATCTTATTTTGCCCCATGATGCCTGTGGTGGATCACCGACCTCCTCAATCATGTCTTCAAGATCAACTCGCAAATCAGGGATTTGTATAGGGGCAGACATTGGGTTAATAGCTGCGCCAACGCCTGTATCTGTTGAACTAAACGCTATACTAGGTAAAGCCGTTTGATCACCAGCAAGCCCACCACCACCAAATCTTTCTTGCATAGCCTGAGACACATCAGCGGTTTGAGCAGCTTTCGTGTCTTTATCTATTTTTACCAATGCGTCACGAAACAACTCATCATTGTTTTTTCCAAACGCAGCACCGATACTGCCACCAAGTATTAAACCACCGGCAAACCCATACAAAATATCATATGGGTCTTTAACGGCGTTTTGTGACACTAGGTACGCTTCTATAGCAGAGTTTGTTACAGCACCGCCAGCAGCCCCTCTAACAGCCCTAGCAAGCCTTGTAGCTTTGTTTCCCCATATCATAGGGGCAAGATAACCTTCAGTCAGCACAGAAGCCCCTATAGCTGCTGGGTCAAGGATTGACGCGACTATCCGCAATCCTACGCCTGACCAACCGTATTCACTTAATTTTTTTTCATTATCCATTGATAAAAACACACGTTCACGCAAAGCTTCGGCGTGTTTCATGCTAACGGAGTCTTCTAAAAAATCATGGTATTCAATAGGTATATCTTTAGTTAGTTCTGCATATTGTTCATCATTAAGCCTAAAGTCATAATCTGGCTCATATTCCGGCATACCGTTAAAAATCCAAGACATAAGATTGTCTTCTTTAAAAGCGGCTTTAGCCGCATCCGAAAATGTAACATCCGGTTTATATAAAGCATCAATCTCAGCAGCGCGGCTTACTTCTCTAGGGATTTCTTGAAACGGTGTTCTGGCTGGCTGGATAGGCAATGGCTTTGGCAAACCGTCAAGAACAGGCATATTAGGTTCTGGCTTTGGAAGTGGCGGTTTTGCAAAGTCATCGTTTCTTTCGCCAATAATGCTAATTGGTTCGTTGCTTTCAACACCCTTTATAACATCTGCATTACGATCTTCTATAAGCGACAAAGTTTCTTCCTGAGTTTGCGCCACTGTCGGCGCAACTCGATCTTCAATAATAGGCAATTCTTCTTGAACTGCTGTTTGCGTAGGCACAACCCGATCCTCGATAATAGGCAAATCATCTTGATCTGGTTTTTTTGGCGCACCCTGCTGCCGCGTTTCTATGATCCCAAGGTCAGAAAATTCTTGAGCATCCTTCGCTTCATTTAATTTTTTTACACGGCCTTCCCGCGCATCAGGTTTTGGCGGTACAACGCTTAGTATTGTTTCTGATGGCAACTTTTGATCTATGGTTGCTGTGTCTGGCATACCAATAATTTTTTTAGCATCAGCAAGCCGTGTTTGTTTTGGCATATTTTTTTCAGATAATTGATATGCCGTGTTTATAACATCTGGTTTTAAATATTGCTTTGCCAACGCCGGTTTGTTTTCAAACCGCACCACAGCAGATACAAGTTTTGGCAAATCCTGTAGTGTAACTTTGTCCTTTCCAACGGCTGATTTAACAAATTCAGCGTATTTTTTTGTTGGATTTTTGTCTGACGGCGGTGCGTATTTGTTTATTATTTTGTCTATATCGCCATCAAATTCTTTAACTTTAGAACGCAGATCAACGAATAGCGCACGCAATCCCATCTCTTTTGTGTCGAACACTACATATTCGCTACCATCAGATGCTTTATAGTTTTCGCCAGTTTCACCAGCGTAGTTTTGCCCAGCGCGAATGTTCCCAGGATTATTAAAAGAACGAGCCATTTATTGATTGCCTAGTTCATTAAAGCGTTTACCAGCACCAAACTGGCGTGCTGATGTTGAACGCATCCTATACATACTGCTGCGCTTCACAATATCTGGAACTTCTTCAAAATCATTTGCTGGAGTATCAAAAGTCTTATCAAACCATTCCCTGACAGTAACACCATCGTATATACCTTTGCCTTCTTGAATAAGCATCAAATCATCGGGAGATGGCATATCGTAATAGTTAAGCATAGCGTTTTTTCTATTCTCAACCAATTTGTTGACTTTTGAACGTATTTCGTCAGCTTTCTTTTGATAGTCTTTGTCAAACAAAGTATTTAGCTGTTCAGTAGTGTATAAAATTACTTTACCTTCGCGGTCTTCTGCTGGTTGCGAACCATTTAAAACAACAGCCCAATTATTGGGATCACCATACTGAATAATGCTAAGTTCTTCTTTTTCTATTCCTGTCTCTGATAAGTAAGGATGACGTTTCATTGCATCATCAATAGCCATGTCAGCTAAATTTTGTATATTTGATGGCATATTCATGCCCATTTTCACAAAAGTGCCGTGAATAAAAGCATGAGTGCGTGTCATATCCTTAACGGCAGCGTCCAAGGCAGCTTTTGGATCAGAACCAAGCTGTATTCTTTGTTCTGTGCGTTTTTGCAATTCGCTAGTTACATACGCGCTGTTTAGAACTTTAGTTGGCGTATCAGTAAATAGGCTAGTAAACCATGAAGCCTCTGCTGCGCTTTTTGTAATTTCATCAACTTTTTCAGATACTTGCTTGTATTTGGGTTTTACGTCAATCTTTAATCTGTTTGCTTGAGAAACATTATTGATGGCAGTTTCCAAGCTTTCATATCCCAAGCGATCAATAACAGCATCATAAAAAGCCCGATCATCCTCTGTGGTATGATTTGTTAAAACAGAAGGGTAGCGTTCCATTAAACGGTATAATTGCAAATTCTGCTCAACAATTTTAAACCCTTCTGATTGTTCCGCTGTATCACCTTTGATGCCTTCTGGTGCGCCAGCATTTTCAGTTGTTACAAAACCGCCAGCTAAACCAATAGCGCGGCCTTGCCCAAGAGATTGGGAAAACATTTTAAATTCAACATCATTTGTTTCTAGCAAGGTAAGTTGCTGAGAAACAGGTATAGGGTTTCCCTCTGTATCTTTAAGGCTACTTGCAATTATAGCTTGCACTTGTTTTGGCGTGTATCCACTTTGATCTATGCTTGGAAACTTGCCAGCTTGGAAATATGTTTTTCCTATGGTTAAATTTGCTGAATCGCCAACAGCTTTATTTATATCTTTTCTAGCTTTAGCAGCAGCTTTTAATATAGTGTCTGATGAATCACCTACTGAGCCTGTTCTTGCAAACAAAGCACCTCTGCCGCTAGTATCTGTTTTTAAAATTGTTTCAACTTTATCAAGCTGTTTTATTGCCGCTGGTATATTAGTGATTTCACCAGAGTCAATTTGCCTTACAATCTCATCTACGTTTTGCTGGGCAGACTCTATAACAAACCCATCAACCTGATCTTCCGTTACGCCTGTTTTTGCCATAATGTCTTTGTTATACATATTAGACACATCTGACAGAACTACGTTTTCATCATTCTGGGAAATAGAATTATTTAAGGTAGAAACTGCATTATTTGCAACAGCATCAAACTTGTCTTTACCTAATGTATCAACCACATTAGCTAACTTGATTCTGTTTGGCCCACTAAGACCCATTTCGTCTGTCACATATGTTGTGCCGCCAATAGTAAACGGCTGATTGTTCATAATTTTTTGTTTTGCTGTGTCTAAGTCTGACTTGCTAACTTCATCTGAAGCTTCAGCAAGTACCCCAACAATATTTTCAAATTGCTCTACTTCAGTCTGGGCTTCTCTTGAATTTGTAGCCGAAACTATTTTTTCAAACTGTCCAGAAGACAAAGCCTTGTCTTGGGATGCACGCTCACGAATAGCTTTAACTTCTGCCGGAGTTTTTGCCAATTGTATTTCACTAGCATAGTCACTGCCGATAATAGTGGACATAAATGTTGCCTCACTAAACTTAGACGTATAACCACCAACTTGGCTTTGTTTGATTTTTTCATTTGCCTCACTTATTCTGATGTTCCTTAAAGGACTTTCTTTAGAAATCATAGAAATATCACGCGCCAAACTTTCCAGTTCCGCGTCAACAGCAGTCTTTTTCATGGACAAACCTTTCCCCCAAGCTTGCTGTTTTCCAGCCGCCATTTTTGAAGAAAAGATGTTGTTTAAACTGTTTCTAACACTTTCTTTTTGCGTCCTAGTTAAATTAGCTATGTTTTTTTCTACAGAAGCCATTTGCTCTGTTTGGAATTTTTTAAAATTATTTACAAAGCTTTCCGTATCTGTGTCCTGATTGGACATATTAAAGTTATCGGCAGCATCTCTTAATCGCGTTGCTTCCTCATTTGTTTTACGCTCAGTCTCTTGCTGCTTCTCCATCATCCCAAATTTAAATGAAACATCTTGGATAGTCTCACCTAGAGCAGTGAAGCCCTTTTGTGCAGCAGTAAATGCGCCTTCATTAGCACGAACACTTTGAACTGGTTTAACATCAATGGCAGAACCTAAACCTTGATTATATAGGGGTATCTTTGGCATATCTTATCCCATCAAAGTTGCGGCTTTAGAACCGCTGTTAATAAGGCTGGCGTATGACTGATATTTAAGTCCAGAAGCTTTTGCCCTGCCTTCTAATCGCGTCATTGCGGCTTCCTGTGTTTTCGCCGCTTGCTCTCTGCTGCTGGCTTGCTGAATATTCAAAGCGTCCATCTCTGTTGCAAAAAAAGTATCAGCCAAGGCTAATGCTGGGCTGCCCTTCGTCTGAACCCCAGAAGCCGCAGTCATTGTTCTTTGCGTACTAACAAGACGATCTGATTGTGCGCGTAACCTAACTTCTTCTCTTGCTTTCAATTCAGCAAGAGCGACTTTTTCGTTCTCTGCCACCCTTGCATTGTACTCAGCGATCTGTTGAACTTGTTTAGCTTGGGCTTGCTGGCCTTTAAAACTCATTACACCGCCGACAACGGTTCCCGCTGCTGCTAGTTCTGCACTCATTATTGCACCCTTGCGTAACGATAGTAGTCAGTGCCATCTAGCCCAAACTTTCTCATTAGCCCCTCATTTTCAAAACCCAGCCAACCAATAAATCTAATCGCGTCTTCATCCTTACAATTAACACTAGCTTGCAATCTATTGTAATCGTTTTGTTCTTGGATATAGTCAAGCATGGCGCGTGAATACTTAGCCGCAGTTAAAGGCTTATCGTATGCGTGTGATGACATTATGAAGAACGCTTCAGCAACGCCCTGCCACAATTGATATACGCCACCTAATGCGAATATCTTGTTACCCATCATACCTGTATAAGCCACCATAGAGTTATCACTTGTAAAGGCCACCTTTGCCGTATCTGGGAAATGGTAGCGGGTTTCAATTTGCTCAATATGTTCCTTTTTAAATGGCACAATTTTAAGCATCAAAAGTATTTGACCTTCTCATAATAGCCAGTACCGTCATTGGAAGTGGCTGTGTCTGTTGTATCACAATTTTGGCATCGTTGTCATATCCTGATGGGAATGACACTTCTTTATCGCCAGTAAACATTGGAACAGCTTGGTTCATTGCCATGCTGCTGTCGCGGAATGGAACCCTATCCAGACTGTTAACTGATGGGCCAATCTCTGCGCCTACTGAGTTCAAGAACCTAGCCGTTACGCCGTGAATACGCTTGATCTTCCCTTGAGCAACACCATCATCAGCACCGGCTTCTAAGCGCAGTGTTTCAATATATGATGTGTAGCTATAACCAACGTGTACTTTAGACGCATCTCTATCCAAAGTTATAGTGCCGCCAGTGACTACCTTATCCGCGTGTGTAGAGCCATCAGCCAAGATTGATACTGTTTCACCTTCTAAATGGTTCAAGCCGCTAATTGTAGATGTTGCGCTGCCGTCATATGTCAGGCCGCTGTCTATAAAAAAGGCATCCAGTATATTATCATTGAAATATATAGGCTTCATGTAACAGATATGGCGCACTGTGCTGCCGTCAATTGTACGCTTGACAGACAAATAAATCTGGTCTTCTGACCCACTTGGGATAGCGGCTACACTCTCTACAACAGCATCACCGCCTAAAGGATGGTCATGCCAGCCAATAGCACCGTTAGCGCGGTCATATGTCAGGCCAATCAAACGTCCGTCTGAATGTACGAACCATAAAATAAGTTCTGGCTCTTGCTGCCAAACCATGTCAGTTAAGCCACCGCGAGGGATATGATCAGCTAAAATGCTAAGATCAATGCCCAGCAATCCATCAGTGTCCAAGTCAAAAGTTATTTCCTTTACTTTTTCTTGGCCTTTCTGAATAAGGATCGTGCTGTTTCCAGCGCGTAGAGGCCGAACATCTGATGTGCCAAATGTCGTTTCACGCAACACGTTAACATTTGTTGGCGATACTGGCGTAGTTCCAGACCCGCCTGACAATGTAAATTCAGCACTGGTTGTAAGCAACTGTAAGAACCGCGCTGGAAGAATATGCTTAATCACGTTCACTTTGTCAGACGCAATAGTAAAGTTTACTGCGCTGTCATCTAATGTTCCAGGGGCATGGTTTTCAAAGTCAGCCGATACGCTGCCAAATATCGTCTGTGGCTGGCCTGTAGTGCCAGCTAGGTATAAACGCTCCTCATAGAAGCCAATGGCTCTAGGATAGCCCTGATCGCCGCCAAACGCCCCTAAAGACCACCTTTCTGTGGCATTGCCTGATCCAACCACATGATCTGGCAAAACGCCTGTAGAGTTCTTCACTAAGGCTGTTACTGTAGTCGCGTTAGTAAACGCTGTTATTTTTAGATAACCAGTTCCATCATGCTTATATCGCCAAGTTATAGCACCATAGGTTTCATCGCCCTGCAAATGAACTGGCGGTGTAAGACCTGATGTTTGGGTGCTGCCGGTCACTTGCTCATAGACATGACCATTATAACGCACAGTTACACCGTTTGCGTAACTTGTAGATGCCGCCCATTCGTCATGGTGTATTTCTAATACTTCACGGAACCTAACCAATCTACCCACATCTGAACTTGTAAACAAACTAGCTGATGCTGTTAAAGTAACGCTTCCTGTGTCAGCGGAAGCATACAAAGTGGTAGAGGTTATATTTTCATCAAGATATGGGCCATCAATAATATCTATATCTGATAACGTCCATCCAGCATGAGCAGATGTTCTCACCAACTTTGCTGGCGGATGGTTTTTATGAACAAGATAAAGTATGTCAGCAGATTGTGTATGGTTGATTTCAAAAACCTCAGTTACAGAATAACTGGTAGCTACTTCAACAATTTTGCCCACAGTGCCGCCGCTTGCGTAAGCTGTGTAAGCTGAACTATCTATACCAGATAACTCAAACGTATTAGTTGTCGCGCCAGCTACAGTAAACTCACGGTTGTTTAGCTGTGTCATTCCCACGATGCCGGTCACGAATACTCTATCACCATTTGAATATCCATGTGATGCAGAGGTTACAACGGCAGGGTTCGCCTGTGTTACAGCAGTAATCGATTTGGTTGTCTCAGTGACTAACGCGCCATCTTTAATTATGCGAATGTAATTAGCACCAAACTCAAGGATGTAAGCTTGCTCATCGCTAAATTCAAAGTCGATTAGCTTCACCTTGCCGCCATCTTTTGATGTGGTGGCGTAGTATGTTCCAGGCCGTCTAGTCACACCGCCTTGCGGGAATACAATCATATTCTGCAATGTCTTGGCAGCTTGACTGTATTTTTCTAAATCAATACGACCTTCAAGACGCGGCGATATAGCACCAGCGCGGAAGTTAGTAATAATGCTGGATACACGCGCCATGTTTTAATACCTGATGTCGATAAAGTAATCCGCTACTGGCTGCTCTGGGTAGCCTTCCATAGAATCCACACCCTTTGCTTCCTTCAATCGGCTCTCATAAAGAGCAAACATTTGCTGGGAAACACTGTTGCTGCCGGTGATTGCATAGGCTGTGTCAGCAGCAAGACGGTGTGCTATGGTGGTTGAAAGCAAAGGATCGAACTGCTCTGTATCTGTGACGCGGGATATGTAAACAATCCGGCAATCATTCTCATTGCTAAGAATACTGCGTCCTTCAATTTTAAACATAATGTTGCTGTCATAAGCAGCAAGTTCATTATTTACGTTTGAGTTCCAAAAAGACAGGACACGCAAACAGTAAGGATCGGTAGGCAAAGGAAACTGGTAAGTGAACCCAAATGCTGGTGGCGTGCTATTTGCAGCTAATGCTGCCCTAGATATAGCTACATTCCAAGGGTGTGCGCGTAACACTGCATCTCGCACTGTATCGAACTTGCGGTTACAAAGTCGCGCTTCTTTTGAATTTTCCGTTAATGAGGTAATGGTTGCCGCACCTAGCAAATCCATAGCTTCGTTACAAATATCAACAACAGATGGCATGGCCCACTCCTAATAGGAAGGAAGGGGCGACAAAAGCCGCCCCAACCAAATCAGTCAAGAACCCACTTGATTGTGACTTCAATAGTGCCTGTACCAGCAGCACCGCCCATTGTGACGGAAACTGGCAAGCCATCTTTGTCTGCATCTACAACAGAGCCAGAACCAAGCGCGAGGGTAGCAAGAATGTCTACCTTCTGTGCGGCTGTTGAAGCTGCTGCTGCTTTGTATGCTGCTGCACTGGCAGCAACGGCTGTGCCGCTGTTATCAGTGTGTGCGGCATAACCTACAGACAAAGTTGTTGAAGCACCAAGAGCATCATGAGCCAGCGAACCTTCGATCAAGCGTGCGCCATTTGGGATGTTGAACATCTCAATAACGTCACCTGATGCGAGGGCAGATGCCTCATAAACGCCATGAGCGATACGAACACGACCACCCATTTCATTGGTCTTGTTGTTGACCGCTGGAACTGTTTGGTTCCAGTTAGTCTTTTGTACGGAATATACAGTAGCCATTCTTCAATCTCCTATTCTGCACAATCGATTTGAACGACTTTGTTTTCTTCCATCCGTGTCGCACCGATGCTCATGCAATAGTAGACTTGAGTTGCGTAGCCTTTGTCAGCACGCTCATCAATTCTTGCATTTACATCTTTACCCACGCCAAGAGCGATACCATCTTCTGCCCATGCAAAGCATGAGCGAGTACCACCTGAGACTGAAAGACGGTTTGTCATAATGAAGTTGAAGCCCATGAACTGGTTTACTTCACCTTGCACTAATGCCTTTACCGTATTGAAGTCGCTGCTAGTTACATTTGTGTCACCAAGCAGTGCCTCAATCTGGTTTGGCCCCACCGCAATGTAGCGCGGAATTGATGGGTCAACGTCAGACAAGTCAAGAATTTTCTTGGCTTCACGCAGCTTTGCAACAGTCATATCTGCACCACCGGCAGCAATTTGCTGACCCGCTGGCAGAGCAGTTGATGTTGAGCCTGTCTCACCTGTGAAAGATGTGCCAAGTGCAGCGGTGATGACAACATCATCCATTGCGCGACCCATAGCTGCTGCCGCTGCCATTGCATAAGCACTGGTAGGATCAATCAGCATACGAACCTTGTCTTGGTCATCAATCAGATCAGCATACTCATAATCCGCAAGCGAAACGCGGCGGCGTGCGTGAGGTGTGTCGATCTGTGGTGTATCGGCATGGCGAGTAGTACGCAATTGTGCAGTAGCTACACCCACTTGGTCAAAAAAAGCATTTTTTCCAACAACATTTTCAACGCGCACTGCATCACGAAGACGGCTTCCCATCTGCTGCGATAGCATCTGCACGTTAGCAGAATACTGTTGTACAAATGCTGTAGTTACTTGAGTTGACATAGCGTCACTCCTTTTTTCTACTGGTTACATTTGAACTTTGCAGCGTGCTACCCGACTGATCGGACACTCCTAGTCTTTTGAGCCGACTTATGGCTATCGTCTTTCCGATGGTCTTGAGGACGGATTTCTCCGCTACCCTCGCTCATTACCCAATTATAATATTTATCTGCCAGTGCTACTGGATTCATAATATCACGTTGAGTACCAAACTCGACTGCCATTCTAAGACATTCGAGCCTAATTTCCAATGGGGATAATGTACTTTCGTTATCAGTCATGTATCATTCCCATCAAGTCTTGCATCCGCTGTACGGCACGCTCACGCGCTACAGGATTTTTTCTATCCCAATAAGCATGAGATTTGTCGTTCAGCATCGCATCAACTTCTGCTTGCGCTTGTGCCGGTGTAAACTGTCGATTAACGGCACCATCGCTAATTGTGTCTTCACTTGTCACGGTAGACTTAAAGTCACCAATTGCAGCAAAAGCCTTGATAAACGCTGGGTGGTTGCCAATCATTGTTCCATCTTCAAGGCGCATTTGTAGGATTTCATTCCCAGCAAACTGATCGACTACATCTTTAGCTAGGGCAACCTTGTCTTCAAACGCTCTGCCCCATTCCCGCCGCAATTCAGCAGTGGTTTCTTCAGCTTGCTGCTCTGCGAGTTGCTGCATTTGTTCTTCAGTCTGACCAATAGTTCCCTTGTAATACTCAAGAATACCATTGGCTTGCTCTGGTGTAAGACGCAGCTTATGCGCCACATCAGCGTATTGAGTAGCCACTTCCTCTGTAATGATGTTTCCATCAGTGGCAATTTCATAGCCTGACGCATCTTCTGGTCTACCAAGCTTTGAATAAATGTTGTCTAAATCCTCATCCGTAGGATTAGCTGGCAACGGAACTTTGTCTGAACCAATCAATCTTTGAGCGTTCACATAGGAACGCGCTAAATTGCCCACATCCTTAATAGGTGCAAGGCTTGGATGCTCCCTTAGTTCTTCTGGTATCATTTCCATGAAACCGTTACCAGACCCGCCTTGTGCAACTTCCGCTGGGGTTTCCAGCATAGATGGAGTTGCTTCTGGCTGGGCTACCTGTTCGGCAACCTGTTCTGACATTTATTTCTCCTCATTCATCATGTTGTAGATGTGCAGTATCACTGCACGCTTCCCTTCCTCAAAAGCTGTGGCATTGGCATCGCCAGCCACATAGCTTGAAGCACGCCAGTTACAACGCACCTCAAGATCACTAAGCACCTTTTGTCCAGCAGTGCTTGTAAATACGTCTGTGTACATAGTTCGTAATTGTGTGATCTGCTCACTCATTTAGATACCATCCGTGATGCCTGTGCAATCTGAGCAACGTCTTGAACATCTTGGCTTGCCTCTTGACGCTCCATCATTGCTTGCTGTTGTGCAGCTTGTTCTTGTCGCGCTGCATCAACCTCAGACTGAGACTTCACAACTTTCTTTGGAACGCCAAGGCTTTCCATAATGTGATTAACAAGGCCATCCGCATCAATATGGTCTGCAACAGGCAGTGCTTGAGCCAACGGCAGCAATATCTCCAAAGCCTTCATTGTGCTGTTCAAACTGCTAGATTTCTGTGCGCGTGCCAGCGGTGATACATATTCAATATCCACATCAAGACCCTGCAAAATCTCTGGTGGTGGTGCAAGCATATCTGCACGCAACATCAAAGCAAATGTACGGTCAATCAATGGACGCAGCATCTCATTCATCAAACGCCCTAATACTGGCCCAATAACGCGCATACGCTCCTCTTGACGCTGCACTACCTCTGTAGCTGTCATATTAGGCGCACCGCCTGTCAGCAGTTGATCTACAAAGAAAGCAGAACGAATAGCTTGTCTGCGCTGTTCTTCCATGTTTAGGCCGATAGGAATGTTTGCGCCTGTGTTTAGTGGCGTAATTGTATCCCTTGTTCCACTTCTAAAGAAGTTGAGGCCACCAGGCTGGGTACGGACAGGGAGAAGAAATCCGTCATCAGGAACTAATAAGGGAGGATCAATTAGTTTCTGTGCAGCTTGTATGATGGTCTTGGACATAAGATTAAGCATCTTAACGTCAGGCAACGCCACCATAGCTGGCGACCGACCCATCACTTCCCCAGTTGCCTTGAGGAAGCGCGGAACTACATACGGAAATTCTTGAAAGCCACTCTCCATAAGGATCATCTTTGTTTCCATGCAAATATACATAGAAGCAAACGGCATATTCTTGTTGTCGCGTTTTGTAGTGTCACGTTCTGCGCGTGGCAGAACTGCGTGAAGCAGAGTTACTTCCTCATCAGGTTTTTTCTCATGTACTCTTTGGATGTAAGTGCCTACATTCTCAATGCCAAATCGTTGCACAGCTTGACGCGCTGGCAGTTTGTATTTGCGGAAAACAGTATCAACAATACCGTACTGATCTTCTGCTACAAAGAACTCTGAAATGTGCCGTGTGCTAAAGCGCAGATTTTCTTTGTCCATCTCCGCAAACATACAGCCAGTGCCAAACACGACCAAATCCACATACATCTCATGGATTTCAGTTTCAAAGTTTGATGTGGTAATAGCACGCATCATGCGTTGGCTACTGTCTTCAAGCCAAGCTTGCACTTCCTCATCACGCCCCAGATCATCATCCTTTAGCGTTAGATGGAACCAAGGCGTAGCACCGCTTGTAAGCATACCATGTAAAGATGAAGCTAGTAGATCGACAGCTTGCAGCGCAGTGCCATCAAAAATCAACTCCATACGCTTTTCGCCACGACTACGCTTGCGAACAATATCAGCTTTGCGTGGCAGCATATAATCTGCCAATTCCTGATAATGCGTATCCCAATTTGCTCTCGCGCCTTCTAGCTTCTCAAAGCGCGATATGATGGCTTTTGCATCTTGCATGATCTACCCCAATAAAGTTGGCTTAGTGCCTGTGCCGCCTGTTGGCGATACTTGTTCACCCATAACACCAGCAATAACAGTAGAACCCCTGCCCTTACGCCCACGGCGTTCTGATGCTACAGCTTCCTCAGAAAGCGCAGCAGCGCGTTTGTAGTCCGGCTCTGCAATCGGCTCTGGGGCTGGTGGTGGTGGCGGTGTATAAATCTTTGGCTTTAAGAATGACATGGCTATGCCCTTTCTACAGCTTTAGCGATTGGCTTTGCGGAAATAGCTCCATATTCTTCCATAATAGTGCCAGCACCACCTGGACGTTTGGTACGGCGTGTGCCGCGTCCAATTACAGTGTCATCATCAGGAACCACCTCTGGCGTTACTTCTGGGGTGATTTCTGGCTCTGGGGGTGGGGTACCGCCTAGGATAAAGCGGCGTTCTTCATCTGTAGTGTTAAAGACAACATCGAAGGTTTCCTTGCTGACCTTCTTAGCTGGCTTTTCAATTACTTCTTCAATAATCTCTCCCACAACCTTTTTTGCACCTTTAACTGCTTTTTTAACAGGTTTTACAACAGCCGCCATTGACTAACTCCAATCGTGAAATCCCAGCTTTTGAGTTTCAATACGAAACCAAAAAGCTTTGTTATACCCTTTACTTGATAACACACTTTTGATCTTACGAAAAGCCAGCACAACATTAAGCTTCCCGCCTTCAGCAATTAGATCAACCACCCAAGGTATATTTCCGCCACCATCGTAAGCATTTGGTGGAAACCTTAAATCCTGCAAATAGTCTGAAACTTGTTTGTTATTAGGAAACCCCCAAGTTGCAAAAACTAATGGAACACGCCCCTCATCCCTTAAAATTATATACTGATTAAGCATTAGCGGCGTTCTAATATAATCGTTGACCTCTTTGACACTGTACCAATCATGGTAACTGCTGCGCTGTAGCAGATATAAAATGTCATCTATATCTTCTTTTGTAGGTGTCATAGCGAAAACGGATTGTACTCATTAACCGCGATTTGTTGCGGTGGACGAACAACAGCTTGTCTATTCTCCATCCCAACAGCCAGATACCTAAACGCATCCGCAGCATGAGAAGTGTAATCATGCCTTGGATGATCTCTGAAAGATTTTCTTTTCTCATCCCACTCTTGCCTATATTGTCTAAGCATTTCAATACCTTGCCCACACTTGTCTTTATCAAAGTGGCACTTAGGTATCATCATTCTGGCTGCATTTATGCCGTCAGCCACCTTCATCTTTGGTATTACTCTGAAACGGATGCCAAGACTGAACGCAGTTTCAAGTCGGCTTTTGCCACTGCCAAGTTCACGAACTTCAATATCGTGAGGAGCAAGGTGATCACCCCAATGATAATCTTTTTGACGCAAGATTTCAGCATAGTGGTCAAGCCCGACACCGCTGCTTTCATAGTAGTCAATAACATTGATTGCTCCACTTCTGAATATCTGGGCAAACCAGATGGCTGTTGAATCGTTTATTCCCAAATCCCAAGCGGTATGTACAGGGTAAGCGGGATCATATGGAACTCTTGCAATCCTTCCATCATCGTCAGCATCAGATAGAAGTTTGCCGTAGTACGCCCCTATGATGGCAGCAGTAAACGAACATTCATATTCCTGTTCATATTGCTCTGGGGTCATCTGCGCTTGGGCAGCTTCTAACTCAGTGTCTTTAACTAAGCCGGTTTCACTGGCCTTTGCAATCTTCCAATACCATTGGTCAGAGCCTTCTTCCGTTTGCTCTTTAGCGGTTTGCAGTAGATCAAAAAAATGATTATGTCCGGCTGGCGTGCCTAGAAATACAGCCGACCCCTCTCTATCAGACAAGGCCGGTCTAACAACTTCCCCCCATACCCTTGGGTTCTGCATACCAAATTCATCGAACACGCATAGATCAAGGTAGATACCACGCAAGCTATCTGGATTTTCAGCAGACAAAAGCATTAAACGTGAGCCGTTAGGGAAGTCTACCCTCAACTCTGTTTCGTTGAACGTAACCCCTGGAATAACACCGGCATAGTATTTGACGTAATCCCAAGCAATCCGCTTGGCCTGAGTAAAGGTAGGGGCTACAAACGCAACCCTTGGTCTGGGAAGTTCACAAGTAAGAGCGTGCTTAATAAGATGGTTAACAGCCCATACTGTCTTGCCAAAGCGTCTGTGCATCACCAGTACGTTCCAACGCTTTACGCTCTGGTGCATCTCTGCCTGTAACGCCCTTGGCTTGTACGGTATTTTTATCTGCATCCCACACCCATGAATGTTCCAACTTGAACAACGCTATACGGCTTTTTAGGGAAGTTACAACATCATCCATTAAAAATATACGAATATACCAAACCCTATACACACGAATATTGGTATATTATCCCTCAATAGCCTCCGAAGTCTCCCAAACAATGCGAACCGTACCGTCACTAACCTCTACACCAGCCCTACTCTTAGCCTCACCATAGCGGTCAGATATAATCTTTGATGCCTTCCACCTTACATGAGTAGCATAATCACGCAAGACATTAGGATCATAGTCCTTACGCTTGTGAAGGGCATCACTGTACAACTCATCAAGTTCCTCTAACGCCTTCTCAGCACTCTGCCGCTGCGCTGTACGAATAGCACTCTCAAACTCGCTATCCTCTCCCATACGCTTGTAAAGCATAGAACGATTAACATTAGCTAATGAACAAGCCTGTACTAAGCTATGACCATCTGTCACTAACTGCTCTACTTGCTCTTGCTTCACTTTCGTCAACTTTGCCATAGAACCTCACTGCTGGCTGTGTGTTGGAAGGTAGTATTTAACACATGAAATGAGAGGCCGCGATCGTGCGGGGTATCGCCCTTTTTTTTGCCCCCGCATGGCCTGACATTTTGCATTGCAGCAAGAATATATTGCCACTGCATTGCCGCGCAACCTTTGTCTGTGTTGTGCGTGCAAGCGATGGCAATTCACTACAATTTAAAACCATATCACTACCAATTCAAAGCCTGATCACTGCATCATTGACTTGCCTTTATGCAATGCGTGCAATGAATACTTTTAACAAATAGCATGAATAATGTTGACAGTATAGATGCACGCTATGCGTTACCTTTATATATACAGGCTGCAATAAAAGCATTGGTTGGATCGTCTATAGAATATGCCTGATAAATTATTTTGCTTAATAGTGTTGACAATATGCACACAGTGCATTATTTAGGGGTTATCACTAGCAATCAGATAAGGATGATTAATTATGTTTTCAGTAAAATTTGACACAGAACAAGAGTGGGACTTGCCAACCATTGAGGCCAAATGCGACAGCGCACAGCAAGCCTTGGCTTTGATCGGCAGTCTTAAACAGGATTTTGGCTTTTCAGCTAATGAGCATAACGAATGGTTTTTGGTCACTCGTTTATCAGACGGTAAATCATGCCATCCATCAGTAAAGAAAGGGGCGTAATCATGACAAAGCCAACTCTTATCATCAAGCAAAGAAGCCATGTAACGACTGTAAAGTTGAAAGGCGTTCCCTTTGCTTATGTAGTCGCAACAAATGAAGACCTTGCAAAGCATGGCATCATTAACGTGATCAAAGCCAAGATCAAACGCTGCAATGAGCTTGGCTATAATAATGTAGTCGGCAAATATGAAATGCTTTTGACAGCGTTAGGGGCATAATCATGACAAAGACAACAATCACTGATCTGGCCTTTATGTTTACCGGCTTTGTTTTCATCATGGCCTTGCCAGCAAGCTTTGCCTTGCTTGCCAACGGTTATGATCTCTTGAGCCTTGCTGTCTTCATGACTGGCGGCTTGGCTTTCCTTGGCAGCATGGCAGCAATGCTTATCACTGCCGATAAATAATCAACACTAGCAAAAAGGATTTAATACTATGACAAACGCAAAACAAAATTGTTGGCATATCCAATACAAGCTTAATGGCGAATGGAAAACAGAAACGTCTATGCCATTGACGCAATGCCGGTCAATCAATGGCAATCCTGTTAATCCTCATGGCATCAATGACGATCTGGAATTTTGCATTAATGAGGCACGCTGCGCCATGCTGGTAAACTATAAATCAAAATGGCAAGTTGGCGGCAATATAACCGAATGGCGTTATATTCCTGCCTACGATCATTTCAACCGCAATGCTTGGTCTGATCAATCATGGTCATTTAAATTTGATCATATCGTTATCAATGGCACTGAAGAGGCTTAATGAGCCGAAACCAGCCGCAAGGCTGGTCTGTCATAAGACAAAACACTAGCAAAAAGGAATTGGCACAATGAAACCATTAAGCAAAACTGAATTAGCTGTTTTAGCTGGCAAGTCTGTTTATCATAACTTGCGCGTCAAGTCTGTTAATGACGGCATGGCAAAAACAGAACGCGCCATTAAGAAAAGTACAAATGTAAAGCTTGGCAAGCGCGTCACCAAAGGCCAGTTAAAAGGCTTTCCCATATTCACATTGACGCTAGAAGAACGCGCCACTTGTCCGGCTTCGTGCATTCATTGGGCTGATTGTTACGGCAATAACATGATGAACGCCACCCGATATGCCGGTGATGATGCATTGTTGAAGCAAATCGAATCCGATTTGACGCATTACCAAGCCAAATATCCGAATGGCTTTCTTGTCCGGTTGCACGTTCTTGGCGACTTTTTCAGCGTTGCCTATGTCGCGCAATGGGCAAAATGGCTGTCAATGTTCCCAGCTTTGCACGTTTATGGCTATACTGCTAATCAATATAACGCGATTGACAGCAAGGAACGTGCCATTGGTGAGGCTTTGTTATCACTACGCATGGCTTGCGGCATTCGCTTTGCTGTTAGGTTTAGCGGCTCATATACTGATAGCTTTGCAGCATTATCTAATGACGATAGCCGAAGCAATGACTTGTTAGCTGATAAACAAGCCTTTCTTTGTCCTACGCAAATCAGCAAAGAGACTGGCAAGCTTGCGAAGAAAGACGAAGAGACTCTTGTGCCAGATTGCGGCTCTTGTGGTTTATGCTGGCAAGCATCAAAGCCAGTCGTGTTTTTAACCCATTGAGAAAGGCTAAACAAATGATCAAAGGTTTTTTGATTGGCTTGGCGTTTATCGCGTTTAATTTCATGATCGTCTTTCTGTTTATTAACATCATGACAGGTTGCGGCTTGGTCAATGATTGGAACGCGCCACAATGCGTAACACCGGCTCAATTGATAGGGCTAGGCTAAAACACTACCATTGACAGCGCAAAGGCTGTCAGTGGCTCTTAAATCGCCAGCAATGGCATAACACTAGCAAGAGGATAAAGGACAATGGCAAGCGTAAACAAGCAAGGCATCTATCACATTCAAGAGTGGATTGATAAAAATCAAGATTACAATCCGCAAGTTTTTGACCTATGGGCTAACGGTATCGCGTCAGAAATAAATCAATGTGCAAGTTTAGACGATGACATAAAGAGAAATGGCGAATTTGTATATGAAGTAGGGCTAAAGGATGCGCGTGGGTATGTAATGACAATATCGCTAGATGAAAATCATTTTAATATTAACTAGCAAAAGAGAAAGGCCGAAACGCAAGGCAACTTGCGTCCAGCGATAGTGTCGCTGCTGACGAGGCCGTCAGTAACTAGCAAAAGAGAGAGGGCAAACCATGCTTAACAAAACAGAAAAAAGAGAAATGGCGATTGTTGAAAACCTTTCGCCAAATGTCGGCACGTTACGACTGACCAAAACAATGCTTGATAAGCATATCATTGATGCAAATTCCAGTATCAGGCGGCTTGCGTTATTGCTTGGTGTTGATATGGAAGAAATGACTAATGGCGATAAAGTGACAATCCAAGGCCAGTATCAAGATGGCACGCCATGCAACGTGAATTTCTATCGTACGACAATGCGATCAGATCGGCGCGTCAGTCTATCGGGCATCAAGAAGCAAGCCATAGCTGGCGATCTTTTGGCCTTATCCTATAAGAGAAATGAGCAAGGCGATTATATCTTGATCATTAACGTAACAGCGGCAGCGCAATCGCGCATTGCTCAAATTAACTAGCAAAAGAGAGAGGGCAAATTATGTCTAAGAAATCAAATCAAAAATTTCTGGAAAACCAGCACAAAAGAATAGAAATCATCAGCCATTTATCGGCTATAGCTGGCCCATATGACGCGGCAATGCTTAATATGAGCATTATTGCATGGCAAAACGACAGTGGCGAATACTGGCTGCGTCTGCTGGATATGGATGGACAAGGCGATAAACTGCTTATTCATATTGACAGCGAAACAGCATCAAGCAGGGATCGTTACTATGTCCATCAATATATTTCAGAACATGGCATTGACCATGCAATCAATAGCTGGCCTGAGTTTATGGAAGATGACGCTGCATAGAAAAAGAGAGAGGGCAAAAAAAGGCGGTGCAGAATTGGCTAATGCACCGCCTAGCCCACTAGCAAAGAGGACACCGTAAAGGTAAAGAAAGGTATAGCTATGGAAACGACAAAGATCAAGCTGGAAAGATTGCAGCTAGGAATAAGCCAAACAAAGATGGCTCAAAGGCTAGGCATTGGTTTGCGCTGTTATCAATATTATGAATCTGGTGAAAGGCAAATCCCAAAGCCTGTAATCATGTTACATCAAGCCTTAAAGAGAAACGCCATTTTAGAAAAGAATGAAAAATACTATTTAGAAAGGACAAAAATGTAATAAAACTATTCAATGCCGCGTGGCATTACTAGCACTGCAATGCACTACATCATTGCAGTGCTTTTTTTTATAGAAATTTATCAAAGAATAGTATCAATGCAGTGCATTGTTGCCGCGTGTCATTGCAGTAAAGCAGCAAAGCTGATTATATCGAGGCAAAATTAGCTGTCAACCCCATAACTTTCACGCGCAATGTGAAGCCAAGTTTCAAGAGAGATTTCGCAAGTAAGATCAGGATCATAAGAGAAATTACGACAAACAGCCATGAGTTGCAGCACGCAGCGGATCGGCCTGTTGTTAAATTTATAGATCAAAACAGGGAAACGGTCAGTGTTTGCAGCAGCTTCGATAGCCTGTTGCCACCAAGTTTCTTTGTAAACGCCACCAGTGTTAGCGTAAGCCTTACATTCAATAGACCATCCAGGGATTAGTATGTCAGCCTCGCCCTTGATTTGGTATTGAGAGAGATTGCGCTTCGGCGTTTCGACAAGCTTATCGCCAAGGCTGTCTTTGATGGCGTTGATTATGCTTCTTTCAAAAGCTGCACCTTTTTGCCGACTATCCGTCATAGTGACTAATCTCTGTTTCTAAATGAAATGGTTTTTTATCTACCTTGCCGTAGGTTTCATTGTCATCAGGCACAACATCATCAGCAAAAGCATCATCAGGCAGACTATCAGAGATAGCTTGCCATGCTTTTTTGTCACGCTCTTTTTGTTTGTTGTATTCAAAGCTAATTAGAGGTTCGTATTTAACCATAATACGTTTGGCTTTGAAGCCTTTAGGCTTTCCCATTTTTATCACCATAAACAAGTTTGCAAGTTCTGCATTGTAACGCACCATCAAGAAAAGTGTTACATTTAACACAAGTGTCGTTGGCTAATCGTTGAGCAAAAGAGCCATCGCCTTGCTGAATTATGTCAGATACCAAACCAGAGCCATCACAATATTCGCAATCTTCCGGCACAACTTCAGTGGGATCAAAGTAATCCCTGACATAAGAGAAACCTTTGCCCTTGCATTTATTGCATGGCTTGGTCAAAGAAATCATTTGGCTTTACCTCACCGTTAGTTGCTAAAAATATCCGGCGCATTGTTTCTGCTGTGGGGAACCGCTTGCCAGAAAGCAGAAGACAAATGGCAGAGCGAGACAACCCGCACCGCCTTGCCATCTTTGCTTGGCTGATACCCTTTGATGATATGTAATCGTTTAACGTCATAATTTATTTATGCCTGAGTGTTGACAGGCTGTCAATTACTTGCTACTGATTGTTTACACATTGAACAAAACGATACGTTTTAATACAGAAAGAGACATGATGAAAGAAGCACCTGTATCACTAAAGGACATGGGATATTACCATGACAGTGCGTCTGGAGCTACTGCAACCAAGGATGAAATGTTCTTGAAGTTGTGGTTGCGGAAAGAGCATAAAATGAATTTCCCTATGGCAGCTAGACCTTGGGCTGGCATATCTGTGCAGCATGGCGCGAACCTTGCCCTTGGTTTGCAAGACTATAATGAGATCATTGGGCAGCAAGAAGGTATGCCCATTGCTGAAGCCACCAGACATATGATGGCTAAGTATGATGAATATAAACCGCGTGATTGGGATGATGGCAAGGACGCAGAAGAATATGATGCGTTTCGTGAAGTGTTGCCAGAAATGATGGCTCATTCTATCGCTGGTGTTAATGAATTTTTCCAAGGCGCAAACCAAATTGCCGGAGAACATCAGCGTTGGCTTGATGAGCCAAAGAGTGATGTGCCTATTATGTTGTACCAAGATTTTAGTGGGGCTGGTACACAGATCGATCTTAAATGCTCACTACCAATGCGTAATCCTGTCAAGAAGGACGGCACAAGAACTTGGCGCACACCAAAGCCAAAGACCGAACCCACTTGGCAGCAAGTCGTACAACAATCAATCTATTGGAAGGCTACTGGCGAAACACCAGCATTGCTGTTCGTTACAGGATCAGGCTACCATATCTGCACACCAGAAAATTGTGAAGCGTTGTCAGAGGCTAATCTGAACCGCGCTTACAATGAGGCCGTTCAAAGCTGGGTAATCACTCAGAACTTGTTGAAGGCCGCTAACGGTTCATGGCGCACACTCTTTGGCCTTGTCCAGCCGGACATGACAGAGATTGCAAGGCGGCATGGCCCATCTATTATAACACTAGCTAAACAGGCATGGAGTATCTAATGAATTATCTATTGAGAGTATGGAATAAATTTATTGGCAGAGAAAAGAAATTCTCTGAGGCCAAGCATGGCGACATTATCAAAACAGTGAGATCGCTTGATGTTAACGATTATATCGTTGCCTACAGCAAGGATGACCGCAATTCTGTTCATTCAGCAGCGCACGCTGCCTTTGGCAAAGGTCATATCAAGACCAAGTTCAATAAGGAAGTGGGGGGCTGGATATGCACAAGGGTGAAATAGTCGATCTGTTTGATACGCCAGCCTACAAACTAGCAAGGCGTAATGATCCGCAAACCAGCAAGGATGCGGCTAAAAGCATAGACGCAAACTACATGGAGCAAGTGGTTCTGGATGCAATTGAAATGTTTGGTGCAGCAGGGTGCATCTCTGACGAGGTACAGGATGCCCTGCCGCATCATCGATATAGCACGATTACAGCAAGATACAAGCAGTTAAAGGAAAAAGGCTTGATAAAAGTTGATGATCGTAAGCGTAAAGGTAAGTCAGGCAGAGGCCAGCTTATCATGTGGGCAACACAATTCTACACACCAAACACTAGCAATGGAGAGTAAAATGAAGTTAGTAAAATCACGCAACATAAATCCGTCTGAACCATTAGAGGCTCAAATCGGGCTGTTAGACTATCTGATTAAAAACGCGCCGGAGACAAGCCGCATAGTTGAGTTCAGCCCTGAGTTAGCTGAGTACATCTTGACCAACTTGAACCACAAAAACAGGCCAAGAAAGTCTATGAAGATCATCCAGTATTCCAGAGATATGTCAGATAACAAATGGCTTCTCACTGGTGAGACCATCGCCTTTGGCACTGATGGCTTGTTAAAGGATGGGCAAAACAGACTTGCCGCTTGTGTAAGGGCTAACAAATCGTTTGTTACTCATGTGATGTTTGGCATAGACCCTGCCGCATTTTCTGTGATGGACACAGGGGCTAATCGGTCACACAATGACATCTTAGCCATTATGGGTGTGCCTAACTATGGCAAGGTTGGATCATCCATTAAACTTTATATGGCATGGAAGGCTGGCAAGACTAATACAGGATTGATCAAAATCACCAATGAAGAATTGCGCGAATACTATGTCAATCAAGTTGATGAGCAAGCAATTCAAAGGGCTGTTAAGTTTTCCGAAAGCGTTTGGGGTACAACAGGCTATCCGATAAGCACGCTAGGCGCGTTGTATTATTGGGCTTTCACGCAAGGTGAGGAAAAAAAACTCATAGAATTTTATGAGAAACTGCGTGATGGATATGGCAAGGCTAAATCACCACAAAAGGTTTTGATGAAGCACGTTAATGAAATGCGTAATGATCGTTATCGTAAGCTTACTAGCCATGATTATTCGGTCATGCTTTCAAGGGCTTGGTACAATTACAAGCATAACAAATCATCGATAAAAGCAGATGTTATTGTTCATATCGATGATAAAATGCCAGCTATTTAGGGGATAGTCATGACCAATGAAGAACACATTGAAGATTTGCACACGCAAATGGCGCAGCTTCAGCAAGATCAGAATGATGCGTGGCAGCACGTTGACCACCTTAACAAGCACGTTCAGCAGTTAAACGATAAGGTTGCGTCAATGGAAACTGCGTTGTCTGTATTCACTCATTTGATTGCCGACAAGCTTGGCATAGAAAGGACTTCTCACTGATGGCTGAGAACCAATTTAGCAACGTCATGGATTTTGTGAATGAACTGAACAAATCACATGGCGTAACACAACGCGGTGGCAAGAAATACACCCAAGTTGTGCATCGTATGGAAGCGTTTAGACGTTTCCTTGGCCTTGACTACGGCGTTGATACGCAAATAATGGTTGATGATGGGCATCGCGTTGTCATCAAAGCCACCATTACTGACAACACTGGTAACCAGATTGGCTCTGGCATGGCTGAAGAAATCAGAGGACAAGGCCATGTTAATACAACATCTGCTTTGGAGAACGCAGAAACATCAGCCATAGGACGCGCACTGAGCAGCATTGGCCTTGCT
>Ga0208899_1000112_pt1 | contig 49517 bp, 70 predicted proteins | sample VirMetDEL_Nov_24_FD_184518 | JGI IMG/M metagenome (GOLD analysis project Ga0208899, IMG submission 184518) | Aqueous microbial communities from the Delaware River and Bay under freshwater to marine salinity gradient to study organic matter... | ecosystem: Environmental > Aquatic > Marine >... | reverse complement strand
TTCTAATAATTGTGGAATAAGATTGGGTGCAGCAGAAATTGTACCAACAACATCATCAGGTGCTAATTCAAATGGTGCTATGGATATTGGTCATTCAGGGGTTAAATTCAAAGACCTTCACCTTTCAGGAACAGCTTACAGTAGTGGTTTACAAGTTGCTACATCAGGCAATTTAACCGCTAAACTAGAAAGTACAAGCGGTACTCCAAAATTACAATTTCTCTCAGGTTCAGGTACAGTATCTAGCTTTATACAAGGTGGAGTAGGTGGTAGTGCAAATCTTCTCTTTGCAACTAACGACACTGAAAAAGCTAGGATAGATAGTAATGGAAATCTTGGAATCAACACAACTTCGCCAGCAGCTAAACTTGATGTAAGAGCTGCAAATGGAAATGAAATAAGTTTAAATATTGGTAGAAGTGATACTGGTAGTTATTTTAAAGTCAATCATGCTGGGGATGATTTAAGAATTTATAATACAGGTGGTTCAGGTAAAGATATTTTATTTGGCGTTGATGCTGCTGGTACTAATCAAAATAATAAAGTTGGAATTGGCACAAGTTCACCCGAAACACCTTTACACGTTTCAACAGCTAAGTCATCTGTAACAGATAGCGTACTGACTTTACAAGACACTACAGAAACTTTTGGTAAAATGATAGAGTTTGTAGGTCAAGGTTCTACAGATTGTAGAGGTATTATAGGTTTCCAAGAACCTCAAGGTAATGCACCTGAACTTTATATAGCTAATGGAGGAGTTGAAACATCAGGTAACGGAGTTGGTTTAGCTTTTTGGACTTATATAACTATAAATAGAATAATACCATGTGATAACCTAGGAGCTGCACGAGATAATGCAATTGATTTAGGTTCATCAAGTGCAAGATTCGATGACATCTACGCTACCAACGGAACTATACAAACTTCAGATAGAAACGACAAACAAGACATACAAGCCTTAACAGATGCAGAGCAAAGAGTAGCTACAGCATGTAAAGGTTTATTAAGAAAATTCAGATGGCAAAATGCTGTGACAGAAAAAGGTGACGAAGCTAGATATCACTTCGGCATAATATCACAGGACTTGCAGGATGCGTTCACTGCAGAAGGGTTAGATGCCGGAGACTATGGTATGTTTATATCAGAGACTTGGGAAGACTCTAATGGGGTTGAACAAACTAGGTTAGGAGTTCGCTACAGTGAACTACTAGCATTTATTATTGCAGCAATATAGGAGAAATAAAATGGCAATTACATATACTTGGGATGTTTCAACAGTTGACACATACCCTTCAAAAACAGACGACAATGCAGTAACTGCAACTGATGTAGTCTATAATGTTCATTGGAGGCTTAATGCTGAAGATGATGGAAGTCAAGATGCAGACGGTAATAATCTAACATCATCTGTCTATGGGACATGTTCTTTAGATGTTTCAGACTTAGGAACTTTTACAGCTTTTGCAGATTTAGAAGTTGCTGATGTTCAAGGTTGGGTTGAAACAGCTTTAGGTGATGATGAAGTAACAAACTTAAAAACATCACTAGATGGAAAAATAGCTGAGATTATTACACCAACAAGCGTTACGAAAACAATCGGAGCTTAACACATGGAACTAACACCTTATTTATTTTGGAACATCTTTATAACTTTGGTGTTAGCACCAGTGCTTTATGCTATACGAAACAATACTTCGGAAGCTAAAAGACTTGACATACTTTTAAATAAAACTCGTGAAGAGATAGCAAGAGAGTATGTAACAAAGAACGAATTAAAAGATGACATGGGTAGACTCATGGATAGGATAGATAAAATTGGAGAAAAACTTGACAAACTCTTCGAAGTCAAGTAAAATAGGTATAGAATACTATGAAAAATAAAAAGAAAAGAAATAAAAAGTATAAACAGTCTTACAAGTCTGAAAGACAAGACTATCGTCAAGGCGGTAGAGTTCAAAAAGCTGTAGGTGGAATTTCTAAACCAATAGAAGATGAACGTAGAGAACAACCTATATCAATTGGTGGTATTGGTGGTGGCGATGTACAGACTGCAACCTCAATAACAAATGAAGATGAGCCTATAGTAATAGGAGACATACCGGGTAGTGGAAATGGTACTGTAACTCCTCCTGTAACTCCTCCTGCAGATGGAACTATAACAGGAACTCCGGCACAATTAGAAGAAGAAAGAGGTAAGAGAGTTATACAAACTGGTAGAACTGCAGAACAGATAGCTGCTGGACAAATACCAGAAGGAACAGTACCAACTTCAGAAGCTGAAAAAATTTCTATGGAAGGAACTGAGGCAGAAGCTGTTGAATTTAAACCAACCGAACAAGTAACTGCAGAAACTTTAGCTCAACAAACACCTGAACAAGTGGCTACTATGGAAGCAGTAGCTGCACAAACTCCAGAAGAAATACAAGCTGCTCAAATGGAAGCAGAACAAATTGCTAAGACACCTGAAGTAGAAGTTACTAAAGGAAAAGTAGTAGAAGATGCACTTGCAAAGGCTGCAGGGGTAGAACGAGTAGCACCTATAGAAGGTGTTGAAGTAGAAATACCTGAAGGTGCTTTAACTGAAAGAGTTGTTGGAACTCTCAGCGAAGGTGCTAAAGCTACAGCAGCTATAAATGCCGGTACAAGCTTATCAAGAATTACAAGAGCTAAAAAACAATTAAGTAGAGCAGGTTTATCTGATACTGATATAGAAGAAATAGGAAATGACCCTGAAGCTTTAGAAGATAGATTAGCAGACTTTAGTGAAGAGCAAAGAGGGATTATTGAAGGATTACCTGAAGAAGCTTTAGTATCTACACAAATGAATAAACTTCTTGACGGTATCGAAGATGGTGAAATACCTGTATGGGCTAGACCTGCAGTGGCAAGTGTAGAACAGATGTTAGCAAAAAGAGGTTTATCAGCTTCTACAGTAGGTAGAGATGCATTAGTAAATGCTTTAATACAGTCAGCCATGCCTATTGCTCAAAGTAATGCACAGGCTATTCAATCTAGTGTAGCTCAACAAAAAGATATAGAGTCAAGAGCTTTTGAAGCTGATGCACAAAGAAGACAACAGACAGCTTTAACAAATGCACAAAACGTATTTAACATGGACATGGCTCAGTTTAATGCTGACCAACAAGTAGCTTTATCTAACAGTAAATTTTTACAAACTGTAGGTTTAACAGAAGCAAACTTTAATCAACAAGCAACTATACAAAATGCTATGTTAATGTCACAGGCTAATTTAACTGAAGCAGGTTTTAATCAACAAGCACAGATTCAAAATGCTCAAGCTTTTTTACAGATGGACATGCAAAACTTAACAAATGAGCAACAGTCTAATGTATTAAAAGCTCAACAAGAACAACAAAGATTATTAAGTAATCAAGCATCAGAGAACGCTGCTAGACAATTTAATTCTGCTAGTGAGAATCAAACTCAACAGTTTATGGCTAGTTTAAGTAGTCAAGTTGAACAGTTTAATGTTACTCAAATGAATGCTGCAGAGCAAATTAATATTCAATCTCAAAATGCTGCTTTTGCTAGAGATGCTAATAGAACTGCTGATATAAATAAAGCTAATGCTGCTATTTTAAATCAAGTAAGTCAGTTTAATGCTCAAATGGATTTTAATAGACAACAATGGAATTCAGCTAATCAACAAGCTATAATAAATTCTAATATTACATGGAGAAGACAATCAAATACAGCAAACACAGCAGCACAGAATGCTGTTAATCAACAAAATGTACAGAATGCTTTTGGATTAACTTCATCAGCTCTATCATTTTTATGGCAGGAACTAAGAGACCAAGCAGATTATGATTTTAGATTTGCTGAAAATGATGCTAATAGAAAATTACAAGCTATGATAGCTGCTGCTAGTTCTGAAGGAGATGCTGCTAAGAATTGGTCAAGTAATTTTACAAACGCATCTAATACTATAGATAGAATATTTGGATAATAGGAGAATAATATGGGATGGCTTAGAAAAAAAGCTAAACAAATAGGTAAAGGAATAAAAAAAGTATTTAAGAAAATAGGTAAAGCTATAGGTAAACTAGGAGTAGTTGGTCAAATAGGAATGATGTTTCTTATGCCTTACGCTACTGGAGCATTAGGAAGTTTCTTTGGAGCTTCTGGAAAACTAGCTACGTGGTCTACAAAGCTATTAGGTAAAGCCGGTATAGGTTCTAAAGCTTTAGGGCATACTTTAAACTTGATAAATAAAGCTGGTACTTTTGCAGGTAAAGTTTATTCAGGAGTAACAGAAACTATTAACGGAGCTATAGATAGGACAGGTAACTTTTTAAAAGGTAGAGGATTTGTTAAAACTCCTGTAGTTAGTTCTGATATACTTGCTCAAGGAGTAGATGCTAGTCAAACTAAATTTAAAGATGGTACTGGTAATATTTTTGATTCTAAAGGAAATTTAGTTACAGAAACAGGTTTTGATAAAGCTGGATTTAATACAAAAGCTTTAGGGACTTTACCCCCAGAATCTAAAAACTTACTAGATTTAGCTACTGATGATTTTACAAAAGCTATAACACCTATAGACGCAAGTAAGTTAGCTGTTGAAAAAGGTTTAACTATAGACCCTTCTTCTTTACTAACACAAACAAAAGAAGTAGGATTATTAGATAAAATTAATATTTTTGATAAAGATTCAGCTATTAGAAAAGATATAGCAGAAATGGATATTTATGAGACAGGTAAGCAATATGCTCAAGATACTCTTGAAGAATCTGTAGTGGGAGGAGCTAAATTAGGTTTAACACAAAAAGCTGCAGAAGCTTTTGGATACGAACAACCTGAAGGTGCTGATTATTATAATATTAATATACCTGAAATGATGGATGCAGGTGCTTCAAGTCCTTCTGTATTTAAAGAAGTAGACTTTTCAATGCAGAAATCTGGTAATAATTTTATGGTTAATAATTTTCAAAATTCTAATTATTTAAATAACTTAATAGGTGAAGGCAATCCTGCATATGATTCGTATATGTCAAACTTTGCAGCTTCACAATATCAACCTTTCAAAGTAGGAGTATAGGATGGAAACGTATAATCAAGAAGCTGTTGAAGCTTTTGCTAAAACTGGTAGACCTATACCGGGTCAATCATTAACATCTAATCCAGATGAGCCTAGACCTTTTGAAGGACAGCCAGAATTTACAAACTTTAAAAAAGCTTTAGATTATACTACTGCTGAATTATTATTAGAAGAAAATTACACCCCTATAGTTTTAGCCATAGCTGACGGTGTACCTATTACAGACTTAGCAATGCAGATAGGATATGTAGGTTTTAGAGAAGGTAAATGGAATCCAGATTTAATGTTAATATTAATGGAACCTTTAATGTATTTGTTGATGGCATTAGCAGAAAAAGCAGATATTGAATACAGGATAGATGACGAAGATGATGAAGAAGATGAAGAAACAGAAGAAACAATACTAGAAGAAAAAGCTAATAACATTGCAGAAACTGTAAAACAAAAAATAGGCAAAGTAGGAGGAGTTCCGGAGGGAGCTTTACCAAAAGATATAGTAGAAAAAATAAAAACTATAGAAATGTCTCAAGAAAGTTTATTAGCTAAACCAGAAACAAAAGAATCAACAAGTTTATTAGAAAGAGGACAATAAAATGTCAAGATATGATTACCAAGGAACATTAGATTACGCACAGCAAAAAATAGATGAATCTCGTAAATATAGAGAAAAAACAATTAAAGACCAAGAGAAGTTTTCTAAAAGACTTCTTATGTTTGATACAGTTGTTAAAGGTGCTAATAGTTTAATTAATCAAAGAGCTGATGATTTAATGATGGCACAAGCTCCACAAAAAGCTAGGTATAATAAATTTTTACAAGACCATCAAAAATTACAAACAACTTTTCAACCTTATATAGAAAAAGGAGGTAATCCAATAGATTATCTTACTGATTATTACTATGATATGTATGAAGGAGAAGTTACTAAAGCTAGACCAAACGCTTTAAAATCTAGTTATGATGCTTGGTTAAGAGATAAATCTAGAGAAAAAGCAAAAGCTATGCTTCCTACTTTTAATAAGATGCAACAAGAAGCAGGAGATGTTCCTTCTTATGAAGAATTTATTAATCAATATGAAAAATACGCAGATAGGGTAGCTCCTAGAACTTTAGCTGGAGCAGCTGGTAAATTTGTAAAAAATTTATTTGGTAAAGAAACTGAAGAAACTATAGCTTATAAAAATGAAAAAGCTAAAGATGTTTTATATGATACTCCTGTATTAAAAGAAGTTACAGAACTTAAAAAAGCAGTACAAGATTGGAACGCCAAAGGAAATGGAGTTGTTGATATAGTAAGAGCTATAAATGAAAAAGCTAAGAAGGGAGAATTAGTATTTAAAGATATAGTAGACCCTAAAGTGGTAGAGTGGGAGGAACAAGCTCACGGTTCTATAATAAAGAAAAAAGGTTTACTTTATATAACTAGAGATGCTGATGGTAATAAAATAGAAACTGTTAAAGATTTAGATTTAAATCAATATAAAACTAAACCATTACCAGTATTTAACGAAACTGACAAAAAATCAGCTTATAATGCTGCTCAAAGTGTAGTTGCTTCTTTTGATAAAACTGATGAAAGAATAGAGATATTTAATGAAGTTGTGAAAGATAAACAATTAGGTTTAACTTTCGGTTCTCAAGTTTTAGAAGTTACTACTAATTTAGGAAAAAATCCTAAAGATGTAACAGCTCAACAAATAGCCACTAACTTTCTATTAAATCAAATTGTTGAAAAAGGTTCATTAGTTAATTTAAGAACAACAATGACAAATTGGGATATTGCTTCAATGAGTCCTGTTGAGAATGAAAAAGAAACTCAATATTTAAAAAATGAATTACTTCCTAATCTAAAAACTTTTAAAGAAGATATACAATCAAAATTAGGAGCCAATCATCCTCAAGTTACTGAGCTATATTCAACAACTTTAAAATTTATAAAAGGTGACTCTATGGATTTAACTTTAGATGAAAGACAGCAATACATAAGAGATTTAAATAGAGAGTTTGGTTATGAAACAAGTCGTAATTTAATTCCTGAAGATAAAGATGATGAGGTTATAGATACTATAATGCCTCCTAAAGTTGTTAAAGAAGTTATGAATATAAAAGATATTTCTTCTAAATATAAAATTAATGAAGAGCTTATTAATAAACTAATAGATATGAAACCTCAAACAGGACCTGTTACTCAACAAGCTCCGGGGAGAACAGACCCTATTGATTTAATAACAAAAGAAATGTTATATGATGCTGGTTATATATCAAAAGGAAAAGATGCACTAGCATTTCAAATGATTGGTAGAAGAAATTTTATAAGAGATTTATACAAAGATTTACAACTCTAAATATATGGGAATAATTAACGATACATGGGGTTCTTCATCCCTTTCTAGTTTTTCTAAAAGTTATACTCTTGATGACCTTGAAAAGGATGATGAGTTTCAAAAAACTGCTGAAAGATTTTTAGAATCTGTTGGTGAAAAATCTGATGATGTGTTTGAGTATTTAAGAGATTCTGATTTTAATTTGTTTTCAGGAATGAATAGAGCCATGGAAAGTGGTAAATTTACTGACCAACAAAAACAAGACTATTCTTATCTTCGTTCTAAGTTTGATAATGCAGACATGGGAAGTTTTAAACAATATGCTGAACTTATTAAAGATGCTACAGTAGATATTGTTACAGACCCAACAGCGATAACAGCAGCTTTACTTACTCCAATTACAGGTGGAACATCATTAGCTGCAAGACAAGGTTTAACTACAGCAGCTTTACAAGGCTCTAAAGCTATTGCAAAAAATAATTTAAAAGACGTTGGTAAAAAACAAATAAGAAAAGCTACAGCTATAACAGGTGCTGAAGTTGGAGCTTGGACAGGTCTTGACAATCACTTTAGACAAAACACAGAAATAAATGTAGGTTTACGTAAACTTTATTCTGCTCCAGAACTTGTAGGCTCTGCAGCTCTTGGAACCATTACAGGTGGAGTGTTTGGAAATTTAGCACAGAGACATCGTTTATATAACGAAGACTTAAATAGATTATTTACAAACGATGAATATAGAAAAGATGCAGGTAGTGAATTATTATTTAAAGCTAGAAAAGCTAAAGATACTTTATTAGCTAATACAGTAGGTAATCCAACTAGAATACTTAGAACAACTTCAGAGTTTTCTCCTAAAGCAAAAGAACTAGGTGAAAAATTTAGTGAAGAGTTTTCTAAACAAATAGGTACGAGAACTACTAGAAGATTAGGATTTAGTTTTTCTGAAGACCTTAATAATACAAGAGGAAACTTTTTACTTGAGTTTGATGCTGCTGTTAAACCTATAAGAAAAACAGGGCATATTACTAAAGATAATGAGTTAGCTGTTATTAGAATACTTAGAGGAGCTTCTGACGAAGGAGCCAGTGATGAAGTAAAAACAACAGTTTTAAATTTAAGAAATTTTTATGATAACATTTTAAAAGAAGCTGAAGATGCTGGATTAGAAGCACCTAGAATTGAAGATTATTTTCCTCGTTCTTGGAATAGACAAGCTATAGAAGAAGATATACCCGGATTTAAAAAGTTATTATTATCAGAAAAAGTAGAAGGGATTACTGCTAAAAATGTAGACGATGTTATAGAACAAATGTTGGATAAACAAAATGAATTATATTCTTCTCATTCTATATTACTTACTCAAGCTAGAACATTTAGAAATTTAAAAGATAATAACTTTGAAAAGTATTTAACTAATGACTTAGTTCCAGTAACTACTAATTACTATATGAATGCTGCTAAAACTATAGAGCATAAAAAATCTTTTTTACTTCCGGGTAAGACTAATAAGTCTAATGAGAATCAATTTATAGAGAGATATATTACTCCTATAAATCAAGAATTAAGAAAAGTAAGAGGTAAAGGACTTACCAGAAAAGATAAGAAAAGAATAATTGACCTTTATAAATCTGTAACAGGACAAGTAGATTATTTTGATAGTGGTTTAATACAAGGTATTTACGATACTACAAAACTTGCAAATGCTATGGCTTATCTACCACTTGCAACTTTGTCTTCTGTTACAGAGGCTATGATACCTTTAGCTAAAGCTCCTATAAATGCAAATGTTAAAGGTATGCAAACTGCAATAACTAAAGGTCATAAAATATTTACTACAGAAATCTCTAGCATATTAAAAGAAAAACATAATATGAAACCTGATGAAATAGTTCAGGAAATGAATAGAGTATTTATAGCTGTAGATGAAGCTATGGGAGATGTTACTAACAGGATATCTGGTGAAGGTTTACAAAATGAATTTTTAAAAGCTCAAGCTAGAAGATTTTATAGATTTAATCTACTTATACCTTGGACAAAAACTGTACAACTTGCATCATTTTCTACAGGTAAAGATTTAATAAGAGATAACTTAACAAAGCTTAACAAGTTTAAAGCTGATGGAGAAGATATACTAAGTGAAATAGCTCCTATGAAAATTCAAAAGTTAAGAAGTGAGTTATTTGATTTAGGAATAGATGTAGAAGATGGTATTAGATGGTTAAATGCAGGAGCTAAACAAAGCGATGCTTTTTATAATGAGCAGTTAGTTAGAGGTGCTGGTAGATTTACTAACTCTATTATATTACCAACAGCTAGAGAGTCTGCAAGAGTACCTACTTATATGACTAATCCTAAGATAGATATCTTTACACAGTTTTTAAGGTATCCTACAGTGTTTGGTAATACAATCTTAAAAAACTTTGCAAGAGATACAATTAATAACCCAGCAACTAACGCACCTAAAGTAGCTGCTTTTGTTGCAATGTCTACTAATGTTGCTAAAGCTACTAACTATTGGAGAACTTCAGAAGAAAATAGAGAACGTATGGATAGGGGAGAAGATTCTTGGAAAGATACTTTAAAAGCTTATCAACGTGTTGGTTTATTAGGACCTATAGAATATGGAGTTAGGTTTACAGAAGCTTTGGCATATGGGCAAAACCCTGCAATAGCTACCGCTAATTTAGGTGGACCAGTGCTTAACGATATTGTTGGCATGACTTTATATAATAGAGGATTACTTGAAACAGGTGCTAGAAAGTTACCTTTAATAGGAACTAAAAACTTAATGGAAAAGTATACGGGGTTTGAACCTTATACTCCTATACAAGAAAAAGCAAAAGAACAAGATAAAAAAAATAGAAAAGCTTTTGAAAGATATGCTGAAATTGCTACAGGAACTGAAGAAGTAGTAGAGGGATTTAGTGATAGGTTTGAAAAGTTAGAAGGTTTTAGAAGTGGATTTAATGAAGGCGGTAGAGTAGGTTATGCTCAAGGTTTAGGTGTTTCTAAAGATGTTAGTGATGTAAAGAACGAACCTGAAAATAGAGTAGACCCTTTTACCGGACAACCTTATGCTGTTCAGTCTCAATCTTTACAAGATTCTTTGGTTAGAGAAGATACTCAAGACCAAATGAATAGGTTAGGTTTTAACGAAGGTGGAGTTGTAACTCCTGAAGAAAATAGATTGAGTATTTACAGTTATCTAAAAAATAAACAATTAAGACCAGAGGCTATAGTTGGAATTATGGCTAATATAGATAAAGAAACCGGAGTTGAAAGTGATGACTGGAGAGGTTCTTACAGTTATAAACAAAAAGAAGTTGGTAATAGTAAGTTAGGTCAAGGGTTATTTCAATTTACTACTAAATTACATAAAGAAGGATACGAAAACTTTTTAAAAGATAACAAGTTAGATGATTCTAACGAAGCTAATTTAGAATACTTTTTAGATACTGTAATGAATCCTCAAAGTAAAATGAGGAAACAGATAGGTGGCGGTAATTTAGATGATTTGAGAGATTCTTTTGAAACAGGAAATATTCAACAAATTACTGAGTCTATAAATAATAAATGGTTAAAGCCCAAGACTTATGGTGAAAGAGAAACAAACCCAGAGGCTCATTTGAAAAACTTAAAAGATAGAAACTTTAGAGCTAATAGAATAATTAAAGAATTAAATTTATTTAAAGACTAATGATACTTTACACCGAGGAACAACTTGAAAAGGCTTATAAAGTCTACAGGATACACCAGATAGAAAAGGACTTAGGCTTTATGCAGTTAGAAGAATTTAGAATACTATACGAAGACTTAATGGCAGGGATGATGTAATGGGATTTCCGTTTGAGATAATAACTATGTTAGCTTCTACTGTGTTAGGTGGAGTTATGAGTATATGGTCTGAAAGTCGTAAGGCTAAAGCAGAGGCTCAGAAACTTCTTATAACTCGTGGCGAGTTTGAGATGAAGGCTAGAGAACAATCTATACAAGCAGGACAAGCTGACAAAGGTTTTGCATGGACAAGAAGGATTATAGCACTAACATCAGTCTTTGCTATTGTGTTGTTGCCTAAACTTGTAGCTGTTTATTATCCTGATGTAGATGTTACAGTAGGATATACTAACTGGAATCCCGGCTTTTGGTTTTTAAAACCCGGTAGAGAAGTATTTGAATGGATAACTTTTCAAGGCTTGGTAATAACACAATTAGATACAAACTTAGTATCAGCAATTATAGGCATGTACTTTGGTGGTAGTTTAGCTAAAGGAAGATAATGGATACTAGAGATTTCATGACCGTCTTAGAAACTGTAGGTATTCCTGCAGCTTTTGCAGTTGCTGCTGGTTGGATGGTATATAAATTATTTAATGCTTTGATAGCTGATGTACATAAAAAGTTAGATACTCAGCAAGGCATGATAGTTGCATTAATAGATAGAGTAAGACAAATGGATAACGACATGATACGAATAGACTCAATGGTTAGAACAGCCATGGGTATACAAGTAGATGTAGATAGGATAGCGAGAGCAGATGGGAAAAAAGACCAAAGAAAAGATTAATAAATTTGAATTAGCATCAATAGGTATTTTTATACTATTGTTTTTAATAAGTGTATTACAAGCAGACGAGATAGTATTTAAGTTTAAAAGTCCTAGCTTTAGTGGTATTAATTCATCTTCACATTACCTTACCATACAGAACCAAGAGTTCAATCGTAAAGAAGCTTTGAAAGCAGAGATAAAAGCACTTCAAGATGAGATAGAAAGAGATAAAGAAAACACAACACTTGCAAGGTTTATAAGGAACCTAGAGTCTAGAATATATGCACAGTTATCTAGACAGCTTGTAGACAATTTGTTTGGTGAGACTCCTAGCGATAGTGGTGTACTAGAATTAGAGGGCAACAGAATAGAATACAGTGTTGTCGATGGAATAATAACTTTAAACATAACGGATAGTGATGGTAATACAACGACTATATCTTTGCCTGTTGGCGATTTTTATTTCTAGCTGTGCAGTACTAAATCACAATGAGGACTTAGCATTAACTCAAGATATAAAGCCTAGTTCAGTATTAGATTTACAATCAGAAGAATTAAAAAATTTACCACCGGCTACAATGATGCCGACTATAGCTATATACCCTAATAGTTTTAAAGACTTAACAGGACAGAGAAGAAGTAATAGTTCATTTGCTTTGTTTAGCACAGCTATTACACAAGCTCCTGAAGCTTTTCTTATAAGAGCTTTTAAGCATACAGCAAATGGAAAGTTTTTTAGAGTTGTAGAAAGAGTAGGCTTGGATGACCTAACAAAAGAAAGACAACTTATTAGAAGTACTCGTAAAGAGTTTAAGGAAGATAACAAAATGAAACCTCTGCTATTTGCAGGGTTACTAGTTCAGGGAGGAGTAATTAGTTATGAAGCTAATCTCAGGTCTGGAGGTGCTGGTGCTAGATACCTAGGGATAGGTAACAGTAAGCAGTACAGAGAAGATACGGTTACTATATCATTACGATTAGTATCTGTGTCAACAGGAGAAGTACTGATGGAAACTTTAGTTTCTAAAAGTATTATATCCACAAGTGTTTCTCAGGATATATTTCGTTTTATTGAAACTGGCACAGAGCTAGTAGAAATAGAAGGTGGTGTAGCTGAGAACGAATCTGTTTCTATAGCTTTGCAAAAGGCAATAGAGACAGGTGTATTAAATATTATAAATATAGGAATAGAGAGAGGCTATTGGAAATATGAAAATATTAAAATTAATGAGCCTGTTTGTGATGCTGAGTGCATTGCCGACATACGGGGCTGATAACGAAATATATGTTGACCAATCAGGTGCTACAGCTAACATAGATTTAGAGCAGTTAGGTTCAGGCAATATTATAGGTGGATTACAATCTTCTGCAGGAAGTGTGACTCCATTAGATTTAGACGGTCTTACTATGACTTTAGATATAAATCAAATAGGAGATGCTAATAAATTCTTAGGTGATATTTATGGTGATTCTATAACAGGATTTTTTGAGTTTGATGGTGATAGTAATACATTTACTATACAAGGAGACCCAACAAATACTTTTGGTATTGATAACTCTAATTATAATGTTGATGTTACTGGAAGCTCTAACACATTTACCTTAGACCATGGTACAACTGCACTAGCTGCAACACTAGATTTAGATTGGATTATTCAAGGTGATGATAACACTTTTGATTTCGATATAAATTATGATGGTGCTACTAACTATGTAGATGTTGATGGAGATGATAACACTGTAACCTTTACAGGTTCAGGATATGCCGGAGGGTATTTTTATCTTGACCAAACAGGGAACAGTAGAACATTCAACATACAACAACTGAGTACTCAAGACAATGACTGGCTTAAAATTATATCTAACGGTAATAATGGTACTGTTTGTGTCATTCAAAATGACCAAGGTACAGGCACAAGCTGCTAATATTGGAAACATAACAGAACTTAATGGAGCTGGTAGAGTAGTTAGAGAAGTCCAAAAGGACTTAGAAGACACTTACCAAGCTTCATTAAATTTTGACATAAATAGTTTTGATAATGTTCAAACTTCTAACGGAAGATTGGGCATTACTTTTTTAGATGACAGTCAAGTTAGACTTACTGAACATTCTGAATTAATAATAGATGAGTTTATATACGACCCCGACCCATCTAAATCTAAGATGGCTTTACAATTTGCTAGTGGTACTGCAAGGTTTATCACTGGTAAGTTAGCTACAATAGATAAAGAAAATATACTAATACAAACTCCTAGTGCTACGATAGCTATTCGTGGTACAGATTTTACAGTTACTGTAGATGAGTTAGGGAGAAGTTTAGTTATATTATTACCGGACAACGATGGTCTTCCAAGTGGAGAGATTGTTGTCGCAACAGCTATGGGACAGGTAACACTTAACAAGCCTTACCAAGCTACTACAGTTTCAATGTACGAGACTGCACCAACCAAACCCGTTATCCTTGACTTGACCCTAGAGTTAATTGATAACATGTTAATAGTAAATCAACCACAGGAAGTAGAACAAGAAGATGAGGGACAAGATGGAAATGGCGTTTCTAATATTCTTGATGTTGACTTCCTTGAGTTCGATGATTTAGAAGTAGACTATCTTGCAGAAGATGAGTTAGAGTTTACAGAGTTAGATATAAATTATCTTGATGTAAACTTTCTAGAAGATTTACTAAACATTATAGAAGAAGTAAATGAGTTAGACAATACTGAATCACTTTTAAGGACTGACATAGATTTAAAAGGAACTCAAGTTGGCTTTGACTCTGATACCCAAATCAACACATTTTTAACTGACAATCTTATAACTTTTTACAAGTCTCTAGAAGATACTGTAAGGTTAGACTTAGATAGGTCTAATGCTTACACAGTTATCATGATTCAAAATGGTAAGAGTACACAGGTCATTGTCAATGGTGGAGGAGACTCTACTATAAAAATAACGCAAGGAGATTAACATGAAGTGGTCTACAATTCTTTTAGGGCTATTAACTTTACCTTTGCTTTTTAACGTTGTCCCATTAGAAGTCTTGAGACTAAAGACTTTTGATGCTCTAGTACCTGAACAGCAACCAACCGGACATTTTAAAATCCTTAACATTACTGAACAAGACCTAGATAATATGGGAGGATATCCCTTACCTCGTCAAGACTTAGCAAGTATTCATAAAAAGATTATGGATGCTGGTGCGTTAGGTGTTGGTTGGGTTATGTTATTTCCACATGTAGATAGACTAGGTGGTGATGATGAGTTTGCTTTAGAGCTTTCAAAGTCTGCAAGTGTTATAGCTATGCCAGAAGTAAACAATAATAACTTCCCGGCAACACATGGTACAGTTATCAAAGGACCAATAGTATCTTTACCAAAGGCTCAAGGATTTTTAGAGAACATAAATGTATTAAAACAATCAGCTAGTCAAGGTGCTATATCTGCACCAGTTGATGTAGATAATTTAGTAAGGCGTATACCTTTACTACAACAAACAGATAATGGGTGGGTTGCTTCGTTTGGAACAGAAGTTTTAAAAATACTAGGAGGTGGTCGTACTTATCAGATTGTCACAAATCTGAATGGAATAGAACAGGTTAGAGTTAGAGGCATTCCACCCGTTTCAACAGATAGTCTAGGACGTAAATGGATTAGTTGGGTAGATACTCCACAAACTACACTAGCTGAGATGAATGTAAAAGATAAGTTTGTATTCGTAGGCTTTACAGCTAAAGGTATTACTAATCAAGTAGCAACTCCGGTAGGTTTATTAGAGCCTCACAAAATTCAAGCTGCGTTATCTGAGAGCATGTTAATGGATACGCCACAAATACCTGACTATAGATTGTTTGTAGAACTATTATTATTATGTGTCTCTGGTTTACTGACAGCCTTTCTAATAGCACGATTAGGTATCACATGGGGTATTGTATCAGTTGGTGGTTTGATGTCAGGAGTAGGCTACTTTGGATATAGTGTCATACAAAATAACATACTCATAGATGTGACTTGGAGTATGACAAGTATGACACTTATTGCTACGTTACAATTCTATTTAAATTTTAGAAAGCAATACAAGCTTAGACAACAAATCAAGAAACAATTTGAACATTATCTTGACCCAAGACAAGTCAAACAACTTCAAGATAATCCGGAGCTTCTGAAGTTAGGCGGAGATAGACGAAGATGTACGTTTTTATTTACAGATGTTCGTGGCTTCACAAGCTTGTCAGAAAAACTAGAGCCTGAACAAGTAACAGAGATTATGAATAAGGCACTAACTATTCAAGCTGATGCAGTTAAAGAATGTGGAGGGATGGTAGATAAATATATTGGTGATGCGATGATGGCTATCTTTAATGCACCTATAGACCTAGATGACCATGAGCAAAGAGCTGTTGAAGCATCTGTGAAAATACACCAACGTATGGTTGAAGCCGACTTAGGGATAGAGATAGGTATAGGGATAAATACAGGAGAGGCAGTTGTAGGTAATATGGGAAGCGATTCACGATTTGATTACTCGGCAATAGGTGATGCAGTCAACTTAGCTGCAAGGTTAGAAAGTTCTACTAAAGAAGTAGGTGAAGATATAGTCATAGGTCACGAAACAATTAAGAGTTACACAGGTAAGTATGCAACTCTTAAGCCAATTTATGTAAAGGGTAAAGAAAAACCTATAAAGATTTATACTATAAATTAATTAAAACTTTATCGGTATATTTGAGGACATATTTAGGTAACTCTGAAGTCTCATCGTTTGGATAAACTTCAACATAATCAAAATCACTATCGCCATACCATCTTTGTATTTCAACTCTAGAAGATTTATCATCTTTGTTTTCTTCAATATCTTGAATTACTTTTTTATAATCTTCTAATTTCCAATGCCAAGAGTCTTCACCATCTTTTGTGTAAATGTAAAATTCATAATGCATGTTATTTAACTCCTTTAAAATCTAAAATTCTTTATAAAGTTACTATTCAAATCTGCATTATCTTGTAGTTGCTCTGCCACTCTTTTTCTTGCAAGTTCCCAACACACTTTCTTTGGATTCTTCATTTCTAGGTAATCAGCAACTTCTTGATTAGACATACTATCTACTTTGTTAAGAACTTCTTGATTTATTTTTCTCATATTAGCCCTCCAGCTTTTTGAATTAAAAAACCATTATAACATAACTAAAAATAAATGTCAACCCCCTATTTTAAAACATTAAGTTCTCTTTGAAAGTAGTCGTGTAAGTTTTCTAACTTAGCTTTACCATTTCTAATAATAGTTTTAATAACTGCTCTATCATCTGGTGGAAATACTTCGTCTACCATATCTTCAGGCAGTAGGCTAAACTCTGTTACTATTTTATTATCTCTTGTTAAAAGTATTTTGAAGCTTACTAAGTTAGCTTCGGATTTATTAATCATTAGGTTCCTCTAGGTTTGTAAATTTAATATTGTCCTGTCTACCTCGAAGCCCTGCTTTCATATAGGTAGTAGCCCTACCTTCAAAAAAGTTCTGGTGTTCTACTCCGGTTACTTCATCAATCCAACCAAGAGGATTCTCTCTTTGGTCAAAGTTAGTTTTTAATCCTAACTGAAGCAACCTTCTATCTGCTATGTATCTGTTGTAAGCATACATATCTTTTTTAGTTAGTCCTTGTATATCTCCCATATCAAAAACTAAATCCAAAAACTTATCTTCTAACTCTACCATATGTCTGCATATGTCATAGAGTTCTTTCTTAAAATCATCTGTCCATATCTCTATGTTCTCTTGTATAAACTCTCTAAACAATTTAGTCATAGCTTCAACGTGCATAGACTCATCACGGATAGAGTAAGTAACTATCTGTCCCATGCCTTTCATCTTACCAAATCTTGGAAAGTTTAAAAGAATAGCAAAGCTACTGAACAACTGTAAGCCTTCTGTAAAAGCTGAGTAAACTGCTAAAGTTTTTGCAATAGTTCTTTTATCAGACTTAAGCGGTTTAAAGTTACCAACATAGTCATGCTTGTCTGACATCTCTTCGTACTCTGCAAAAGCTTTGTACTCTATCTCAGGCATTCCAACTGTGTCAAGCAATAAAGAATAAGCATGTTGATGAATTGATTCCATGTTTGCAAAAGAACCCATCATCATTCTTGATTCAGGTTTTTTAAAGATAGGCATATACTTATCTACATATCCGGCACCCACATCAACATCAGACTGAGTAAACAATCTGAATATTTGTGTAAGTAAATTCTTTTCAACCGGTGTAAGTTCTTGCCAATCTTTTACATCTGTATGTAGTGCTACAGACTCTGGCATCCAATGCATCTGATTCTGTAATACATAGTAATCAAACATCCATGGATATTCAAATGGTTTGTAGTAATCTCTAGTTGTTAGTAAGCTCATATTATTATTCCTTTGGTAAATAGACTATAACTTCGGAGTTACATTTAGGGCAATGTAAGTTTGTCTCCATTATATACTCTTCATTTTCATCTTCTATGTCATGGTCTCCGCCCCATATTAATTGTGTTCCACAGTGCCAACAATCCATGACTATCCCTCACATGCGATACATTCTGTATCTTCTAAATTTATTCGTTGTACTTTAGTATTAACATTCTCTACAGTTCTGGCTGCATTAGAACGGAAGTAATAAAGCGATTTAAGTTTGTTCATACCATACCAATGTACATCATTAACATATTGCATGTACTCATCGTGTACTTCTTGAGGCTCTGTTGCCTTTGGTAAAGTGAAGAACAGATTAACAGACTGTGCTTGACATACAAACTCTTGTCGTTGATGTGCATGTTCTACAATCCAAATTTGATTTATTTCATTAGCAGTCTTAAATATTTCTTTTTCTTCATCTGTTAATATATCTAAGTGTTGAACTGAACCATCACTACCTGATATATCTTTCCATACTGCATCTAACTCTTTGCCTTTAAGCCCCTTAGACTTGAGAACTTTTTCGAGATACTTGTTCTTAACTTGGTAAGACCCTGACAAAGTTTTGTGAGTATAGCAGTTAGCACGGAAAGGCTCAATAGAAGGGGAAGTACCACTACATATAATCCCACTACTAGCGTTAGGAGCAATAGCCAATAGGTTAGCGTTTCTTTTACCTGTACCATGAATGTCTGGAGCCTCTCCTCTTCTAACAGCCAGTTCTTTAGTCGCTTCATTTGCTCTAGTATTGATATACAAGAATGCTTTATAGTTGAAACCACTAGCGTATATCCCTTCGAAAGGGATGTTACGAGATTGAAGATAAGCATGGAAGCCCATAGCACCGAGACCGAGACTCCTTTCTCGATACGCTGAGTAGGCACTCTTGGTAAAGCCTTCCTTACCTTCTTTAACATATTTTTGAAAGCGTTTAAAATTTGCACTGTATTCTCCTAACTGTGTTGTGTCTATTGCATTGTCAATGTAGTGCTGTAAAACATTGTCAAGCATGGTTATTAAATCTTCAATGAACATGTCATCTTTTGACCAGTCATCAAAGTGTTCTAAGTTTACAGAAGATAAGCAACATACTGCTGTTCTCTCTTCATCTGTTGGTAGAGTAATCTCTGAGCATAAGTTACTTTGTCTTATCTTTAAACCTAAATCTTTTTGTGCTTTAGGTAAATGTTTATTACAAGTATCAATGTTCACCATGTAAGGCTCACCTGTTTCTGCTCTAGCATTTATTATCTGCCACCATAAATCTCTAGCGTTAATAGTCTTAACAGCTTCGTTAGTCTTAGGGTCTATCAATCTCCAATCTTCATCCTTCTGTACTGCTTCAAGAAAAGCATCTGTAATATTTACACCGTTATGAAGATTAAGATTCTTTCTGTTTATATCTCCACCTGATTCTTTTCTCATGTTAATAAACTCTTCAATCTCAGGATGACTTATATCCATATAAGCCGCATAACTACCACGTCTTGTAGTGCCTTGGTTAAAAGCTAACATCTGAGAATCAACTACATGCATGAAAGGAATTGAACCAGTAGAACGAGAGCCATGAGTAGTAGATATACCATTACTCCTAATATCTCCCCAATATCCACCAATGCCTCCACCCGAACTTGCCAACCAAATATTCTCGTCATAGTGAGAAGATAAACCACCCCTACTATCAGGAACATAGTTAAGAAAACAACTGATAGGAAGCCCACGAGTTGTTCCCCCGTTACTAAGTATAGGAGTGCTGAACATGAACCAACGAGAGGAACTGTAGTTATAAAGTCTTTGAGCCAATTCAAAATCTGTCTCACCTTTGTAGGTTGCTCCGAAGACTGAGGCTCTTGCGAATGCTTCTTGGGCATGTGTTTCTCCTTCCCAAAAATATCTATCTTTGAGTGTATCTAAACTAAACTTATCAAATGTTTTTTCTTTATCATAATCTATTGTAATGCCTAGGTAAGGCTTCTGTCCTATCTTATCTTCAATCATTATCTTTGTCCTGTAAATATAAAGCTATTATAGCATAGTGTATTATCTTACGTAAGTCATCTGGATTATTACCATGTTTCTTTCCATATCTCATAGCGTACTTCATAATGTTTCCAATACAAAATCCTTCTCCATGTCCTGTATCTAATATTATATCAGTAGCTTGGTACTTACCATTAGCATAATGTTGGTCGTATGTTCTATCAACATACATTCTTATCTCTCTTAATATTTCATCTTCTTTAAATTTATACTTCACTTCTCCATTCCTCCGGTAATGTCTCTTCACTATACCAAGTGAAGTCATTTGTCTCAGCCCATTCAGCATGAGTTCTTTTTGTTTTATCTTTCCTTACTTTAGCACCCGGCATTGGAGAGAAAGGTTTCTGAAATAAAAACACTAACTCATAATTCTTAGGTAAAGCACTTCTAATATGTATGTACTTACTATACTCTGCATAGTCCCAGAATCTACCTTTAGCTTCTATTAAAATAGTTTTACCATCTATGACCTTTACAAAGTCTGGCTCGTACTTATGCTTAACAACATAATTAATATTATCCCAATGATGGTTCCATTCTTTTAGGATAGTCTGATGTATATCATATTCCCAAGCACTATCGTATCCTTTAGGTACGTTTACTTTTTTAGGTCTTGGCTTTCGTGGTACTCTTCTAGGCATTAAGCTGTTCCAAAGTAATGTCTGGATTCTGCTTAACTTTTTTATAGAACCATCTTAAACTATAAGCACTTAACATGAATCTATTATTTGCAAAGATATGAGTTTGTTCTGGTAAGAACTCACCCAAGTTTTTCTTAGTTATCTTGGTAGCTTCTTCTCCTTCTGGAACCATAGTTCTTATCCAACTGATAAGTAACTCCTCTGCTCTACGTCTTAGTCTCTTGGCTTTTCTACCATTCATATCTGTGTAACCTCTATAACATTAGGCGGTTTAGGTACTTGAGTTAAGTATCTATAACCTGTTGAATATTTAAACACTCTTAAACCTTTACCATCGTTTGCATCTGCATGACATTCAAACTTATGTCTACAATATACACAACCTTTAGCAAGTTTCATATTACCAGACTTACCATCTGGAACATCATCATAACATTTATTAGGTGGTGCTGTTAGTTTAACAGCCTTTTTAATATCAGTTATTTTCTTTTTAATATTAGGCTTATCAAAGTTATCTGGTCTGAACATAGCTAACTCTCCAGACTCTTTGTTAAGAGCAAGGAAGCCACCATTCTTAGTTCCTTCTGCTTGTTCGTATCCGGCAAGTTGAGCCATGTAACCAAAAGCATCATCCTCTGCTAGAGTACCATCTTTAAACTTCTTAAATGCAAAACCTGAAGCAGTCTTTACATCTACTACTTCACCATCAATAACACAATCCATGTGTCCTTTGATTCCAGATACTGTTATTTCTTTCTGCTCACTTGTAACTTCATGTCCAGATAATCTAACAAGAAATAAAACTATCTCTTCAAGTAGATGTCCGTACAAGAACTTAATAAATGTTGGCGGTGAAATAACCTCTGTAGTATCTGAGGTTGAGTTCATCTCGTACCATAGTTGTCTAGGTTGTTTACCTACGTTAGACATTCTTAAGCTAGGTTTACCACGTGGGCTAGGGTGTGACCAAGAGTAGAGAATCTCTTTCATGGATTCTCCAAACTGCTCTATTGTGTTCTCATCTATGTCAAGATGTTCACCTTTTCCTAAAGCCGACAATTTATTATATATGTCTTCTACTAATGTGTCAAGTGTTTTTTTATTTTTTTTCATCTTCAGTCTCCTTAAATGCTTTGATGACATCTGATGAGAATAATTTTTGAAGATTGACTAAAAACATTTTACTAGCGTTATGGTCTCCACCACATACAGTTTTAAAACTATCAAGCTCATCAACAATAGTTCTAAGTACATCTGTTTTAAATACTAGTGTGCAAAATTCGTTGTCTCCTACACATAAGTTATGGAACCAATAGTCTGATTCCGTTGCTCTTATTCCTGATGGTTTGTTCCAAGACTCATACTCTATACATATGTTTCCTGTCTTCATCCACATTCCTTTCTCTGACTTAACCTCTATCTTCTTTCCGGTTAGCATGTCTTTTATTTTCTCTTCTCTAATCTCTCCATATTCTAAATCAATATCAAATTTCTTTCTATCTTCTTTAGTGGGTTTCACTCCAATTAGCTCCTATCTTGTATTCACCATCCAAAGGACAGCGAAGATTAAAATGTTTTCCGGCATTAACAATACTCTCTACTGCAAACTTACCTATAAAATCAGCCTTATCTTTTGGAACTTCTATCTGCCATTCATCATGTATGTTAGCTACGAATTTATATTCCATGTTATTTAATTTTAACAACTCATCTAACATAACCAACCCTTGTTTCATTATAATAGCACCGGCACCTTGTAGTAAAGTGTTAAGTGCTGAATGTTGGTTACGTACATAAAGCTTTCTACCATCTAATCCTTTGAGATAATTTTTTGTTGATGCTCTTTGTACTCTGTCTCTAAGAGATTTAAATGTAGGTTTATTATCAAAGAAATATTGTCTAGCTCTTTTACCATCTGCTGTAGTTCCTCCAACCACGCTTCCAAGTTTTTCATCTCCGGCTCCGTACATGAGTGCATAGATGAATGTCTTCGCCTTATCTCTTGATTCAAGTTGTGCAAGTTTTTGATTAGAGGTGTGTATATCTCCGTTAATGATTTCATTTGTGTATTCCTCATCGTTCATATAGTGAGCCAACATTCTAATCTCAAGACCAGAAGCATCAACTCCAAGTAAAACATTACCTTCTTCTACAGTCCAACAAGCCCTACATTCTTTTCCATATGGGCTATAGACTGCCGGTACTTGTGCCATGTTAGGATTTCTATGAGTCATCCTACCTGTGATAGCACCATTAGGTATTACAAAGCCATGTACTCTGCCATCTTCTTGTACTCCTTCAACCCAAGAATCAACTTGAGCTATACGTTTTTGAAGCAGTAAGAAGTCTGCTATAAGTTTAGCTTCGTGTATGTGTGTGATTGCTGATAGAGTTTTCTCATCTACTATTGGTTGTCCTGTAGGTGTAAACCTTTCAGGCTTCCAACCAAAGTCAATAAGATATTCTCCAATTTGTTTACGACTACCAAGATTAAAGTCAACTAACTTCTGCCTCATAAAAGGTTCGAAGTTATTTGTATCTATACATCTTTGATACTCATCATCTGTAAGTCCACGCTTAGATAAGTCCCCATCTTTTTTAATGTAAGGTTTTACTAACTTATCATCTACCCATTTAGGTTTAAATGTACCATGAACTTCATCTTCAATTGCTTGTTTCTTTTCTCTGAGTTCAGCAAGTAACATCAAGGCTGATTGTAAATCAAACTTAAATCCGTTTACCTCTTGCTGTTTTATTATTCTAGCTATGCTTTGTTCTAAAGCTATGCATTGTTTGGAAAAGCCTTTGCTCTCCTCTCTAAGTTTCTTTAGTACTACAGCGTTGAGTTGTACATCTCTAACACAATAGTCCATCATCTCTTTAGAATAATTAAGATAGTCTGAGAACTCTATCTTATGGTAGCCTAACTTGTATCCCCATTTCTCAAGGCTATGTCCGCCTTCTCTGTTAGGATTAAATAATCTTGATAACACTAACGTATCAATAACCGGTATCTTAGACAAGTCAACATCACCAAACTTCTCTACCATAGGTATGTCAAATCCGATGATGTTATGTCCTATTAAAGTATCTGCATTAGCTAACAGTTCATAACCTTCTGATAATTTCTCCGGTGGATATTTATATATCTGTCCGGTGTCCATATCTTGAGCAACGATACAATGTATCTTAGTTGCTTTTAGGTCATCTGTTTCTATGTCAAATACTAAGTCCATTAAAATGCCTCATCCAAACTAGCATCAAAGGTTATGTCCTCATCTGTAAGTTCAGATAGTCTACCGGTTTCAGCATCGTAGATTACTCTACAAGCCATACCGACATCGCCTGTGTATCTAGACTTCAAGATTCTAAGTCTCGTAGTCCTAGCTTCATCAGGGTCATCTGATTGTTGATTACGTTCTAATGCTATCACACAATCACTCAGTTGTCCAATGCTATTGGAACCTCTTAGGTGAGAAAGAGATACTTCAATCCCGTTCTCATGTCCTTTGTTACCATCAACACGTCTTAAGTGTGATACTAAAATAATACCGGCACCTGTTTCTTCTACTAAACTTCTCAGCCTAGTCATGATAGTATCAATAGCACGTCTCTCATCCCCTTCATGTACAGCACTGACTAACATATGTAGATGGTCAACGACCACCCACTTACAGTCACATCCTATAATCATAAAACGAAGCTTAGTAAAGATGTCATCGATGTCGTTGGTACCGAAGTGGGAATGTACCCATACCCTATTACGATTCTCACCATCATAGAGTACATCAAAAAACTTATCAAGTTCTTCTTTACTAAACCTGTCTCTTACTTGGTCAACATAGAGCCTAGCGTTAGCTTCAATAGAAAGTATCCCATCAATGGTACGCCTCCAATCTTCTTCTAATGCTATAATCCCTACGTTATCATCAGTATTTTTAATAAGATGATGTTCAAGTTCACGTGTAACACTAGACTTTCCAAGCCCTGTACCACCTGTAAGAGTTACTAATTCTCCTTGCCTTAGACCATACAATTTCTTGTTCAGTCCTTCATAAGGATAAGGAACACTTTCTTTCTTCTCACGGTTATGAAACTTCTCACGTTGTTCAGATACATTTATAACCCCAGATGGAGTATAAACTTTAGCTGACCACCATGCTTCAACAAACTCTTTATGTCTGTTGTTCTTAAGCATATCGTTAGGGTCTTTCCAACCGTTAGGTAGTGTAACTATACGAGCCTTGCCGGGCTTGAAAAGTCTTGCAACTTTTATACTAGCTTCTTGTCCGGCTTTGTCTTTGTCAAAAGCAATGATGACATTTTCAAAGTTATCAAAGAACTCTAAGCTTTCCTTGATATCTCTGACTGCACCATTGGCACCACGTTTAATAGATACTACAGCCCACTTAGAACCAAGCAGTTCATAGGTAGCCATAGCATCACACTCTCCTTCAGTGACAGTAACATACTTACCACCTTTGAAAAGTTGTTGACCAAACAACCCTGTATCGTTATAACTTCCGGAGACATAAAAGTCTTTGTCCTTACAGTTCCTAACTTTAGTAGCTGATAGCTCATGCCCGTTGTAGTAAGGGTAAAAATGTTTAACGACATTACCTTGTAAGTCATGTACACATTTAACCCCGTACTTCTGAGCAGTTGGCATAGAAATTTTTCTGTCTTTTAAGGCTGAAAACTTTCCTTCATCTACCATATCGGGTTGCTTAGTCTGAGTTGTTGTTATTGTTTGCATATCCTTTCCTCCACATGCTTTAGTATAGCTAGGCATAAACTCTCCACAGCTAAAGCATTTTGCTGAGTCATCTTCGTTGATTCCTACAGCATCACTGCTTCCGCATAGTGGACAAGGTTGATGTAACTTATCCCAAGTTTTATCCATGTTAGCCCTCACTACACAATTAAGACTCGTCTTCTGAGTCTACTACTTCTTCTTCTGGTTGTTCTACAACTGCCTCTGGGCTTTCCTTTAGGATAGCTTCGAGATTATTCTGGTGTCCTTGTGAAGCAAAGTTCAAAGCTTCAACTAGTACATTCAACGTACCTATCTTACTGATAGATATGTTAGCACCGGCTTTGTTCTCTTCGTTCTCAATCTTTGAAACATCATAGACTGATTCACCATCATCATTTTTAATAGTAATAATCATAATTAAAACTCCTCGTTATCTGAACTAGGTTCAGTGTATTCAACTAAATCAGTAACCTTCACAGCTATTAATTCTGCAAATGTACCATACTTACCTGTGTAGGGTTTAATCTTCACAGTAACTTCTGAGCCATTACCAACACTAACATCTAAAGGGTTGCCATCGTTGTCAACTAACTTAGGTGCCGGATTGGTTGTCCCATCGTGTCTCTCTACTTTTCTACTGAATGAGAAAGCCGGTTCATCGTACTTAGGTTGTCCATCTCTGGTTCTAACCCTTGACAAACCAATACCCTCTAACTTAGTAGCAGTATCTTCATCAGTCAGCACAACTATTCCATACTTATGTGGCTCAAACTTAGTGTTTGGTGTGCTGATATTTGCCCACATAGCTTTTCCTTCTACGTACTCATACATATATTATTCCTCCTATAGGTTTTAGTTTTTGTATTAAGTGGTCTGAGTTTATCATACTTCTTGCTTTTGTGCAAGTCTTTTTAATCTTCTTTTTTCATTCAGTCTATCTCGCAATACCTGTAGGTCTTCATCCAAGTCTTCCCATAACTCGTTCTTTACTTGTTGCAGTTTGCCTTTAGGTATTTTACTTCTGATTTTTATATCAGACTTCTTAGGTATCCACGTTTCCCAGAACTGTTTCTCTTGACATGCATCTGTGTATGACCATTGAATAGTCTTGTCTAATATTTTGGATTCAAATTCAAACATGAAAGGTAAGTCAAACTTGCTCACCCATTCTGATAATTTCATAAGCCCTCCGGTTAAAAATTAAGTGGGTAGTTTTTCAGTCCCGAAGTAACTACCAACTCCTCCAACAGCAACTTGAACTATAGGTTTTTATAGTGCCTGTCAACACTCGCAAATTGTGGCTTTGTTTTTTATAGTCTGTTCAAACCTCCACGCAATGTGGGAAAATCAGACTAGCTACATGCACTTTTAAAGTCATCTAACTATTAGTAGCGATAGTTAGGAAGACTATTAGTGTGTTGGACGATGGGTACTAGCACTCATTCCAACCTTCATCTTACGACCCACTTCGTCACTCCATATCCCCGAATTTAATCTAGGATTTATAATGGCTCAGACTTCAGGATTTTACAGTAAGCTCATCTTACACTAAATCTTAAAACTTAGTCTGGTTTTAGTGGCACTAGACCAGAAACTAGTAGGTGTCTTTAGGCTTAAGGAAGGTTAGTTGAGGGCTACACCTATCGACACGCCTTAAATAAGTGACTATTGTATTAGGCTTTAACCTCCTTGTCAACCTTTAAGTCTAATAAAGTCACACTATAAATATCATCTTTCCAACTAACCTCATAAGCTATTTGGTCTGTAGGGTTTTCATAATTGTAATATACAATATAACTTTCCCAACATCTAAACTCATCTTTGCTCATTGGTGTTAGCACTACGTTATCTTTCATTACCATCCTATTAAGCGATTAATAACTAATGCACATACTAACATAAAAAGTATTGCAAAGTCTACTAAGTCATCGTGACTCATTCTACTACAGCTTCCTCAGTAGCTAATGCTTGTTCATTTGTAAGTACGCCTAGTCCACCGGTAGCTGATTGCTCTTTAAACTTATTGTCAACAGCTTCCTCTACCTTTTTATCTACTTCAATAGTTTTATTGTTTATAGATTCTCTCAAACCCTTCTGCATAATTTGTAGATACTCTTGTTGTTGTTTAACAGCTTGTAAAGTTTCCTCTAAAGATTCCACCTTCCTATTTAAGGTTAGTATATCATCAGCATTTTCCATAGTGTCTTCGTTCAGTATTAATATTGCTAAGTACATAGTTAATACAACTGCTATACCTGTTAGTAATTTTATTAAAAACATTTTCATATTATTAATCTCTCCTTGAAATGTAGCTATAGTTTTCAGTGTCCCATGTAGCATCTAACATCTCTTGCAAACTCCATCTTAAGTTTTGAAGTTTACCAATGTCTGATAGATAAACATCTTGCATTTCAATAGTATTAGTTATCATACTATCAAGTGAATTAAGTTTTAACATCATCTCTTTATATTCATCTTTACTCATTTCAATAGTTACTTTGTTTTTTAATATTTTAGTTTTCATTTTCCTTGCCCTCTATATTTTTTGTAGTTAGCTTTTCTATTTTTATTCATGGTAGAGTAGCCAACATTACCTCTACCTTGACTTGTTTTCTTGCCTCTAACTCCTGTAGCACTAACATGAGAAGAGTTAAATGATTTTGATTTAACTGCCATATTACATTTTCTCCTTGTAAAGTTCTTGTAAAGTTTGCAAAGTTTCTTTATTTAATTCTCTTAAATGTTTAGGAATATTATTTTTATTATCTTTATTAATAATTATTTTATTATTCCTTTTAAGTTTTTTAAAGATTGTAAACTTATTTTTAACCTTGTCAAGTGAAAAATATAATTTTTTTCTAATGACTTCTAAGAGATTGTTAGTCATGAGTAGTACCTGTATGTGTGTCAGTTAGTATCCGTGCAACCATGAAGCTTACATGCTCTTCTATCCTACGTATGATAGCTGTATCTTGTGCTTCCATTGGTTTGCTCCATGATTTTATATCATCATATAATAAGTCAACAAATGTTCTAAATGTATTGTCACTTAATTTTGCTATGACATTTTCTCTAGCACATAAATCTTCTAGTCTTTTGTATAATGTTTTATTCATCAGTTTAATCCCTCCACTAAGTCCCAATCTTCTGTAAATATACCTTCTTTTACTGCCCATTTCCAATCAGTTTCGCCTTGCTCTCCCTCATATTGTTCTGAACTTCCATCTTTGAAATCAACATACAAAGTACCATACTTTATGTAGTAGTCTTTAACATTGTTCCAATCAATATCTAGTTCCTCTAAGTCAAAGGTAATATTTGCTTCATAAATACACTCAATGTATCTTGGTTTATCACTATCAACATTCATCATCTCTCTCCTATTATCCAATAATCTCTATGATAAGGTTTCACAAACTTACCCTCATCTTCTCCAACATTATCAAAGGATTCACTAACTCCACAATTAGCACTAACAAATTCCTTTGCCACCTTACTAGCTTCATCTGAGTTAGGTGCTGTCACCTCTACAGTAAAGCCCTCCTCATAATGTACTGCTATTCTATATTTATTCATCATCTTCCTCCTTGTTATAACATTCATCACATATATTGAATCTGTCAACATAAGTATATTTATGAAGTTGTTCAAGCTTTTCAAAGACTGTCATTCCTATGTCATCATTTTCTATTACAAACATACTATCAGTTTTAGGAACTTCTTTGTGACACTTTGTACAAAATACATTATACTTCATCATCTTCCTCCTTTTGTTTTAATGCTTCTAGCACCTCATATAATAATCTCTCTTGCTCTATAAGTCTATCTTTGATATCTGTTATATCGCCTGTAATGTCCTCATATATTATCATCAGCCTACCTCCTCGTAATGCTTGTCTAAGAAATCAATACAATCATCCATACATTGTCTAAAATGTTTTGTCCTACACTCACTTGGAGTATCTTCATCTGCTTGTGTAACCATATTATCAAGTAAATATATTGCTTGTTTTAATTTTTCTTTTATGTCCATTAGTCCTCCTTATAAATGTGTATAATCTATAGCTTTGTAGATATTAACAAAGCTCATCTTCTCTACAAAGAATTTTTTATATAGTCCTGTTGATGATGTACAACCACCAATAATAATTTCATCCTCATCATTATATTCTAATACATGTACTGTATATAATGTTCTAGTTTCATCTTCATCTTTATATTTAAAATCTACTCTGCAACTATTAAAAAATGCATAAGCTAATTGTTTCTCTTTTATTTCCATACTAACCCTCCTCGTTATTAATAATATCTTGTATCATGTCCTCGTTAAGCCAATTAAAAGTTCTATTAGCGTTCCGTTCTACTAGGTATTTAATGTTATCTATTCCTTGTGGCTCTCTTGCTATCATGTTCAAGACTCTTGGCGTTATGTCAAGCTTGTCAAGTGTGTCAAGTATGTCAAGCTTTTCAAAATAATAATCGTTATATGTTCTACTCATTTTCTACCTCCTGTGTAATTAAACCTTCATTTATTAAATCCATAGCAACTCTACCGAACCAACCCTGTAGACTCCATGCTAAACCTGTATCTACTAGATGTTGCCATGCTTGTAGTACTTGCTTATCTGTTTCAGCTTCTATAAAGCCTTCTGCTATACCTACTGCTGTATAATTATCCATATCTTTATCCCTCCATTTCAAAGTTATCTAAGTCTATCTCAGCTAATCTCTCAGCCTCGTTCTCTATCCATTCAACATCATCAGAAAATGGACTCAACTCTTGATAATGTTTCTCGTATAAATACTCGTACACTTTTTGTATGTAGTTTTCATTTGTTGTATTGCTCATCTTGTGTCCCTCCTGTGTAAATAATAAGCTACTATTAATCCTGTTATTATATAAACTATCACAATTTTAATATCCATGTCAAACATTGTGTCTCAACCTCCTTACCTCTACGGGCTTATCTTTTTCTATGTCGTTAGGATGTACAACTATCCATGTATTATGCCACTTGCGAACCCGTCTAAGCTTTATATAGTCCTTGTAATTGAGTATCTTATACTCGTATATACTCTCGTATCTTTTCATCTTATACCTCGTTAATTGAAATTATAGTTATATCGTTTAAGCTTTGCTCTCTTATATGTTGATGATTAAAATTTAAATCTTTAACATATTGTTCAGCTTCTTTTTCAGTCTTTGCAATTATTACAAATTTATTAAGTGTTAAAAGTTCTGCATCTATTTCAAATCTTTTCATATTATGCCACCTCTATAGCTTGTATACGTTCTAAGTTAGCCGAGGTTACAAAGAAATTATTTTGTTCTGTGTCCTCTAACTGTCTCAGCTTAACGCTTGAACCCTTTCGCGATAGGTAGCCTATAGCCCCGTTTTTATCTTTAAACCTCGCGTCTGTGTCATCAAAAGAAACTAAGTCAACCCCGAACAATTTAGAGGGTATCTTTAATTTGTCTTGTTTAGTATTAGCTGTATTAAATGCAAGGGCAATATTCAACTTATCTTTTACCGCTTTCTTTAGTTCTTTAATGCTGTACTCACTAAACATAGAGCCACTAAAAGTGTAATGATGATTTTTATTAGTGTTCTTTAACATCATATTCCTATTTTTTGTATAGTCATAAAATTGTATATGTGGATAATCTTTGACTAAATCTTTGTAATTAATATCAGAAGTTCCGTTTAATCTAACAGCTAAAGCATCGCCATGAGTCATATAAGCCTTGTCTATTTCATATCTTAATTGTCTGTAATAACTATCATTCATATATAAATAAAATAATGTCCTATTAATCATGGCTTTTTGTGAGTTTACCATTCCTAACCGCCCAGAATCTTTTAAACAAGCATCAGCACAACCATTGCGTTTAGCATTTGGGCAAAGTGTTTTCGATGTAATCATTTTGTCAGGGGCTAGGTATTGAATAGCTGTAACTATCTTTAACTTTTTACCCTTTGCAACTTTATAGCTTGAATCAATACCTAATAAATAACTAGGCGGTTTATTAAAGTATTCTTTGTGTTCGTCTAGTACTTGCCCTAGTGTCGTATTCTTGCCGTTAAATTTTAATTTGTGGCTTAGTTCCGCGTTCTTTTTGTAATGTTCGTATAACATGGTTATTTATCTCCTTTTATATAATTATAATTGTTGTTGTATCTTATCGCAAATATCATTAAGTATTTGCAATTTGTCATCTAGTTCAACTGTTTTTTTATCAGTATTATTTTTAATATTAATTATCTTTATAGCTTCAGTGTCTAAATGTTCTAATAAAAATTTAATTTCTGTCTTATATAATGTTATTGTGTTCATAGTTATTTTCTCCCTCTTGTTTAATATGTTTGTAATTCTAATTGCTCACTCAATCTATCTGTATAATAAGATGATACACTTTCTAAATATTCCTCGCAAATATTATATAAGCTATCTTTGTGTAAAACATGAGTTCTATATTTAAAAACATTTTCCAATGTATCTAAACCAAACTCACCACATAATAAATACAACTCGCCATAATTAAAGTTATATTCTTTTCCTAGTTTAAAAAGTCTTTGTTTATCTTGTTTATTAATCATTTTTATTTATCTCCTTTTAAAAATGTTATGTTTCTTACCACCAAAAGCCCACAAAAGCGGGCTTGATTAGTGGTTAAGGTTATTTTATATAATTACTGTCTCTCTATCAAATATATTATTTTCTAGCCCCTCTCTAGTTCTGGAAAAATATACGTTGCTATCGTTACCAAATTTAATAATCCCCTCTAAATTAATTTTTTCATTATCAAAACAATCATTATTTAATTTAGCTAGTGTATCAATAGCATTTAATATTTTATCTCTTTCGTTTTCTGTATCGCATTTAATAGTTATATTATAAGTTGTCATTTTTATTTATCTCCTTTGTAAATGTTGTTTTTAGTCATTATTGACTATCTTTATACCACCAAAAGCCCCAATTAAGAAGCTTGATTCAGTGGTTAGGGGTTAATTTATTTATAAAACTCCTTGAGCCTTTAACTCTTGCTCCGCAAGTTCTTCGTATGACTTACCACCCGTCTGAACATCCCAATCAATACTAGACACACCTTGAGCCATTTCAATATAGTCTTTAGATTTACACCATATCTTTTCTTTAGTAAATTGCTCTTTAAGATTATTAGGTATTTCTAAAGTAATATCATAATCATTAACATCTAACATGCTGTAGCAATTACCACATTCAATAGTTGCACAATCATCAATAAAGTCTCCTTCTTTAATTTGCTCCATTTGCAACATAGCACTAAAAGAATAAGAACCACCACACGAGCAATCCTCTATATGCTTATTAAAAAATACTTCAGCACTATCTATGGAGTTATGCCCCCAAGAATTAATAGTGCCTGTTACTTTGATTTTATTTTTCATGTTTATTAACTCCTTTTAAAATTAAGTTGCTTATTTTATGCAACATGTAAAAAGAGAATGCAACACTTTTTTTTATGTTGTAAGAATGCATGTTTCAGAGGTGGTGCTGTACAAAATTTACACAGCTACATAATACGAGAAGTGTATTATAAGAGGTGGTTATAATGTAATATAAGGTTTATGAAGTTTAGATAGTTGTACAAAAATTGTACAGTTTTTGAAGTTGTACAAAATTTATACAGCTTTAAAAGTGCTGTATAAAATTTATACAATAAACTTTACACACGTTATAAACTTTCAACGGGGCATTAACTAGACTTGATAAGCTTGTAAAGTTTTAAAAGTATGACACTTTTTAAGGGCGGTATGACACTTTAAAAGCTTGTAAAGTTATCCACAGAGTTATCCACAGGTTATACATGACACACTTTAAAAGTGGATAAACTGTTGATATCCTGTGTATAAAGTTTTACAAGTGGGGCGGGCAGGATGCACATGGGGGGTGGGTGGGTATATATGTAAATCATCTACATTTCTACCCAAAAGTTGTATTAACCAGTTGGGCTTTATAAAGCTATAAAACTTCACAAACTTTATAAACCTTTAGACATAAAAAAACCCCTAGTTCTTGTTTAGTCTGTATTAAAGACTATTAAGTTTGTTATAACAAGTTATAGGGGTTTATGAATAATTATATAAAAATTATGATGATACTTGGGTGGGCTTATGTATGTATTTAAACCGGGGGACGTTTTCAACTTTATTATACACATACTTTTCAATTTTGTCAAGTACTTTTCCCAAATAACTTAAAATACTTTTAAAGGGCTTGACAAATGTTAAAAGATACTATATAATACTACCATGAGCTACCTACCAGAGAAGAAGAGAAATCTTACGGAGAAACAACAAGCATTCTTAAATAACCTTGTTGAGACTGGTGGGGATTTCAAAAAGTCAGCGGAACTTGCAGGGTATTCAGGTAATCACTATCAAATATTAAAATCACTAAAAAACGAAGTAGTAGATTTAGCCAGTGACGTACTTGCAAGGGAAGCCCCTACTGCAGCATTCAAGCTTATTGAGGTTATGAAATCTGATAAGCCTGTACCCCAAGCTAACAACAAGCTACAAGCTGCACAGACGATACTAGATAGGGCTGGTGTTGTTAAGACGGATAAGCTAGATGTTAATCATAACGTTAGTGGTGGTATCTTTATATTACCAGAAAAACATACAATAGACATTGAAGCAGAGGAAGTAGAAGAAGGTAACTATGAAACTCTGGATAACTGAGTATATTGACGTACATGAAGGAGTTTCAATAGGTCCTTACATTAAAGCAGATACTATAGCTCAAGCCAGTAGAATAGCTATCCAATATGGGTTGTTAGTTCTAGGAGAGATTCAAGAACTACAGCATAACGAACAAGAACTAAGAAAAGTAGTACATTAATATGGCTAAAAAGAAAGACAGTAGATTAGAACGAGCAGGAGTTTCAGGTTATAACAAACCTAAACGAACACCTAACCACCCTACAAAGTCACACATTGTTGTGGCTAAAGTAGGTGATAAAATTAAAACTATACGTTTTGGTCAAAAGGGTGCTAAGACTGCAGGTAAACCTAAAGCAGGTGAATCAGCTAAAATGAAAGCAAAAAGAAAGTCTTTTAAAGCGAGACACGCTAAAAATATAAAAAGAGGTAAAATGTCAGCAGCTTATTGGGCTGACAGAGAAAAATGGTAAAAGAATATTTTAAAAAGTTTCATAAGTTTATGAAGCGTACAAGAATACAGAACGTAATTAGAAAATTTATAAAGGGTAAGTAACGTGCCACAATTAGGAAGCGATGAAAAACCTGTTTTAATGACAAATAAAAAGAATAAAGGCAGACTTTACGGTCCTTCATGGCACGGAGGTAAAGGAGCTGCACCTAGAGTAAACGTACACTCAAAACAATACAGAGATAACTGGGATGCTATTTTTAATAAAGGAGGCAAAGATGCCAATGAAAAAGAAGACGAAAAGTAAATCAACTGTAAATAAAGCCGGTAACTATACGAAACCGACTATGCGTAAGAGGCTTTTTGAGAAGATTAAAGCCGGTACCAAAGGTGGTAAAGCCGGTCAATGGTCTGCTCGAAAAGCCCAGCTTCTTGCAAAAGAGTATAAAGCTAAAGGCGGAGGCTATAAGTAATGGCTTTAAAAGAGTCTCAAAGAAGTCTTAGAGAATGGACAAAACAAAAGTGGCGTACTAAGAGTGGAAAAAAATCATCAGAAACAGGAGAAAGGTACCTCCCCGACAAGGCTATTAAAGCATTATCAGCTTCAGAGTATGCTAGAACAACTAAAAAGAAAAGAGAAGATACTAAAAAAGGTAAACAACATTCAAAGCAACCAAAGAAAGTTGCAAGAAAAACAAGAGCTTATAGAAAAATAAAATGAAAGAAGGATACATAAAAAGAGCTACCTCTACGATACCGTTTGGTTATGAGTTATCTGAAGAGTCTAGTTCTTTTCTTAAACCAATTGAAACAGAGTTAGAAGCTTTGCAGTTTGCAGAGAACATGGTAGTCAACGAAGAAGTATCGTTACAAGCTGCATGTGATTGGTTAGAATATAAGACGGACAGACGTATGTCTGCTCCGGGACTTAAAAAGCATATAGATAAAAAATATGGATTACGAAGCGAAAGATTGGGAACTGAACCCACATCTTTACTTGCAAGATAGCGAAGGCAATTTTGTTAAGAACAAAGACGGTACGCCTCGTAAGAAAGGTGGTAGACCTCCTAAAGATGCAGAAACTGCAGCACGTAGGACTATTACTCGTAAACAAAAGAACATTAGAAAACTTGAAGAAAAGCTAAACAACGCTAGAAAATCATTCAAGAAACAAAAAGAAACACTTGAAAAGCTGGATAACACTAAAGAAGGTGTTGTTACAGAAAGTGATTTAGACACACTTCCCAAGGCTGTAAAAGAAGTACTTGATAATCATCATGTATTCTTCCATGCTAACGAAGGACCACAGACAGACTTCCTTGCTGCTGGTGAGAAAGATGTACTCTATGGTGGAGCTGCTGGTGGTGGTAAGTCTTATGCCATGATTGTTGACCCGTTAAGGTACGCACACAGACCTGCACACAGAGCATTAATACTAAGACGTTCTATGCCAGAGCTTAGAGAGATGATTGATAAGTCTCGTGAACTTTATCCCCAAGCCTTTCCCGGTGCTAAGTTCAGAGAAGTAGAAAAGCTTTGGAACTTTCCAAGCGGTGCAAAGGTTGAGTTTGGATTCCTTGAAAGAGATGCAGACGTATACCGTTATCAAGGACAAGCATATAGTTGGATAGGTTTTGATGAGATTACTCATCTGCCTACAGAGTTTAGTTGGAACTATCTTGCTTCACGTCTTAGAACTACTGACCCAGAAATACAAACATACCTTAGATGTACTGCTAACCCCGGTGGCGTTGGTTCGCATTGGGTAAAGAAAAGATACATAGAGCCTAGTGAATCTAACAAATCATTTCTTGGTGCAGATGGATTAACTCGTAAGTTTATACCGGCTAAGTTAGCTGATAATCCATACCTTGCAGAAGATGGTGTATATGAGCAAATGCTTAAATCATTACCACCAATACAAAGAAGACAACTGCTTGAAGGTAATTGGGATGTAGCTGAAGGAGCTGCATTTGTAGAATTTAGTCCTGAACATCATATTATTACACCATTTGAACTGCCTATACATTGGGAAAGAGTAAAAGCAGTTGACTACGGATATGCTGCAGAAAGCTGTTGTTTATGGGGAATAATGGACATAAATGATAATACTTTAATAATTTATAGAGAATTATATCAAAAAGGCTTGACAGGTGAGGAATTAGGTGCTATAATAACTGATATGGAGATGGAAGACCCTTTTTCAGTGAACGGGGTCTTGGATACTGCAGCTTGGGCAAGAACAGGAACAACTGGTCCAACTGTAGGAGAAAGTTTAATTAGAGCTGGTCATAAATTAAGACGAGCTGATAAAAATAGAATACAAGGTAAAATACAAATACACGAGTATTTAAAGGTTAGAGAAAACGGTAGACCTAAGTTACAGATATTTAATACATGTCCGAACTTAATAAGAGAATTGCAATCTATACCGTTATCTAAAACTAACCCTGAAGACGTAGATACAAAAGCTTCAGACCACGCATATGATGCATTACGTTATATGATAATGAGTAGACCAAGAATGGAAAGCCCATTAGAACGTATAAGAGGTTTGAAACGTGAAATATATAGACCAGTAGATTCTACATTTGGATATTAAAGAGTTATGGCAGAAAACGAAAATACATTCTTAAGAGCTGATAATATTTACGAAGAAGTAGAAGGTGAAGCTGGAAAAACATTAAACCTTTTAGAAAGCCAACAACAGAATCTTATAGGAATAATTAAGAGTAGATATACTCAAGCTGAAGAAAGTAGAGATTCTGATGAAAGAAGATGGTTAAAAGCCTATGAAAACTACAGAGGTTTATATAGTAACTCAGTTAAGTTTAGAGAATCTGAAAAATCTAGAATCTTTGTAAAAGTTACTAAAACTAAAGTACTAGCAGCATTTGGACAACTTGTTGATGTTATTTTCGGCACAGGTAAATTTCCTATTGGCATAGCTGAAACAAAAATAGCAGAAGGTGAAACAAACTTTGCACATCTTGATACCGCTAATCCTATTCCGGGATTAGAAACTTCAGAAGGAAACATACCTGATGACATAGGTAATAGAATAGATAACCCATATGATGTTGGTTATGAAGGTGACGGTAGAACTTTAAAACCCGGTGCTACTTATTACAACGGTATATTTGAAGATAGTCTTGAAGACCAAGCAGAAGATGCTGGTATTCTTAAAGATGGTGTAAGTCCTAATCCGCAGTCAATCGAAATATCTCCTGCACAAAGAGCTGCAAGACGAATGGAAAAACTTATCCATGACCAAATTGAAGAATCAAATGGAAACTCAGAATTAAGAAATGCTCTTTTAGAATCTGCTTTACTCGGTACAGGGATTGTAAAAGGACCATTTAATTTTAATAAAAAACTTCATAAATGGGACACAGATGAAGAAGGAAATAGAACTTATAATCCGTTAGAAGTTCGAGTACCTAGAATAGAATTTGTAAGCTGCTGGGATTTTTATCCTGACCCATCAGCAACTAATATGGATGAATGTGAGTATGTAATCCATAGACATAAAATGAATAGAAGTCAACTAAGGCAGCTACGTAACATGCCTTACTTTGATGAAGATGCTATTAGGAACTGCATTAAGTTAGGACCTAACTACGTAGAAAAAGATTTTGAATCTGCTCTTAAAGACGATGCAAGAGTTGAAGAAGAATACCATAGCAACTTTGAAGTGCTTGAGTATTGGGGAATCATGGATGCTGAATACGCTAGAGAAGTAGGTATTGAGCTTGATGATTCTATAGATGATTTAGATGAAGTACAAGTAAATGTATGGATATGTGGCGACCAGCTTTTAAGAGCTGTAATAAATCCATTTACTCCATACAGAATACCGTATAACGCTTTTCCATATGAAAGAAACCCATATAATTTCTTTGGTATAGGTGTAGCAGAAAATATGGATGACAGTCAACAGATTATGAACGGTCATGCAAGAATGGCTGTAGATAATTTAGCAATGGCTGGGTCATTAGTTTTTGATGTAGACGAGTCTGCTTTAGTTGGTGGACAATCGATGGAAATATATCCGGGTAAGATATTTAGAAGACAAGCTGGAATGCCGGGACAAGCTATACATGGTTTGAAGTTTCCTAATACAGCACCAGAAAACATGATGATGTTTGATAAGTTTAGACAACTTGCAGACGAACAAACAGGTATACCTAGTTATTCACACGGACAAACAGGTGTTCAAAGTATGACAAGGACTGCTTCAGGCATGTCTATGTTACTTGGAGCATCAAGTTTAAATATTAAAACAGTCATAAAGAATCTTGATGACTTTTTATTAAAGCCACTTGGAGAATCTTATTTTCAGTGGAACATGCAATTTTTAGAAGGTGAGTTGGATGTTAAAGGTGATTTAGAAGTTAAAGCTACTGGAACAAATAGCTTGATGCAAAAAGAAGTACGTAGTCAAAGACTGACTATGTTCTTACAAACTGCACAAAGTCCTGCTATTGCTCCATTTGTTAAAATTTCTAAACTCGTAAGTGAACTTGCCTACAGCTTAGATTTAGACCCTGATGAAATACTCAATGACCCTGAAGAAGCTGCTATCATGGCACAAATAATAGGAATGCAAAATGCTGGACAAACAACTGGCGATGAGACTCAAGCCCTTAATAACGAACAGGGAGCTATGGGAAACCTTCAAGGAACACCTGAACAACCTCAAGAACTTGGAGCTACAGGCACTGGTGGTGGCAACATCGGAATCGGAAATGTTCCGGCTGCAGGGGAAAGTGAATTCTCTGGTACGCCTAGAGCAGTTGGACCTACAGGTTAAAGAGGCAATTAACAGAAAAGAGGAGAAATAATATGTTAAGTTTATTAGATACAATATTAAAAATAGTTGGAGTAGTTCCATGGATAGTTTCAATCTGTTCATTAATTGCTTCATTAACACCTACTCCTGCTGACGATAAGTTAGTTGGTAAAGCTTACAAAATTATCGATTGGTTTGCTTTAAATATTGGAAAAGCAAAGGAGAAATAAATGTTATTAGAAGATGATAACAAAGTAAGAATTAAATACAAAGATGGAGCTGAAGTAAAACTTCCTAATAAAGGATTAGAAGCTCTAAAAAAAGAAGCACCTGAAGTAGTAGCTAGAATGGGTTATGAAGAAGGTGGCTCCATAGATAAACAGATGGTAATGGTTATGGAAAAACCTATGGAATCTGACGAAGTTATGGAAGATAATTACATGGAATTTATATTAGGTGAAGCATTAAGTGAAGAAGAAGAAGATATGCTTACATCTAAACTAGAACAAGATGAGCAACTAGCTATGCTATTTGATAAAGTTGTAGACGTTGCTCAAGAATTTGCTGGGTCTGGTCCTGTTGAAGGTCCGGGTTCGGGAGTCTCTGACAGTATACCTGCTAGGTTATCTGACGGAGAATTTGTCTTTACTGCAAAAGCTGTAGAAGAAATCGGAGCTGACAAATTAATGTCAATGATGAAAGATGCTGAAGCTAGTGCGGATGAAAGACAACAAGCTCAATACGGTGGACTTGTAATGGATGACCAACCTGAAAAGATTGTTCAAACAGAAACTCGTATTATGAAACCTTCAGATAGTTCTTCTCCTGCTTTAGGGTTGGAAGAAGATAATCTGATACAGGAAGAAGTAACACGAAATATGTTAGACCCTAGAGTCCCACACGTAAGAAGCTAAAATAGGAGGTAGGGCTACCTTATGTCATAAGCACCCTATCATTTTAATAACCGAAAGGCTACCTTTAAAAAATAAAAGCCCTGCACAGTCGACATACGCAGCTACCTTTTAAACGAAGCCCTGAGTAGGAGAAAAGAATATGACTACTAAAGTACAAGAGGAAAATGCCAATCCTTACAATCAAAATAAATCATGGCATAAAGATATAGAAGATAAGCAATTTGAAAGTTCTCAAGGAATGTTTTTTAAAGAACAACCTAAAGAACCTACAGATACAAACGTAGAGCAAACTGTAGAAAAGGAAGCAGTTGAGGAAAGTCCTAAAGACCAACCTTACAAAAAACCAGACTACAAAAAACGATACGATGACTTAAAAAAACATTATGATTCTAAACTTAATGAGTTTAAATCTAGAGAACAAGAGTTAATAGACGAAGCTACTAAAAATAGAACTGAGTATAAAGCTCCTAAATCTCCAGAAGAACTAGAAGAGTTTAAAAATAATTATCCTGATGTTTACGAAGTTGTAGAAACTGTATCTCATCTTCAAGCTTCAGAGAAATCTAAAGTTTTAGAAGAAAGATTAGAAGCTTTACAACAACGTGAAAAAGAGCTTATTAGAAAAGATGCTGAAAAGCGATTGATGGAAAAACATCCTGATTTTGAAGATATTAAAAACAGTGATGATTTTCATGATTGGGCAAAGTCTCAGCCAAACTCAATTCAAGATTGGGTTTATAAAAATGCTGATGATGCTGACCTAGCTTCAAGAGCTTTAGATTTATTTAAAAAAGATATTGGATTGGATGTTGCACCGAAGAAGTCAAGTTCTAAAAAATCCAAACAATCTGCTGCTGATATGGTCTCAACTAAAACTACAAGTGTTGAACCAAAGCAAGATAAAGTTTGGACTACTAAGGAGATTTCTGCCATGAGCATGGATGAGTTTGATAAATACGAAAGTGAAATCAGTCAAGCTATGTTTGAAGGCAGAGTTCAAAATTAAATAATATATTTTATTAGGAGAAAATAAAATGGCTTATAACCAATCAGACGAAAACTTTGCACAAAGTTCTGGTTCTAACTTTGCTAGTAACAATTTCCTACCTGAAATTTATTCTAAGAAGGTTTTAAACTTTTTTAGGAAAGCCTCTGTTGTCGAAGCAATTACAAACACAGACTACGCAGGTGAAATCTCAGGATACGGAGATACTGTTAAAATTATAAATGAACCAAAAATCACTGTATACCAATATGAAAGAGGAGCAGATGTTACTAAAACACCTTTAACAGATACTCAAAAAACTCTTATTGTAGATACAGCTAACGCTTTTAAATTCATCGTAGATGATATTGAAAGTCAAATGTCACATGTAAACTTTAAAGAAGTAGCTAGTTCATCTGCTGCTTATTCTTTAAGAAATGCATTTGATGAAGGTGTCCTTGCTACAATGTTTGCAGGATGCTCACAGGACTTAGGTTCTGACTTTGGTAACGCAGACCATATTATTGGTGCTGATGCTGCTGCTGGTACAGGCGGTGTAGGCGAAACATCTGCTTCTGTAGACCTATTAGGTTCAGACGGTGGCGGTGTTGATGCTTTAGACCTTATGGCTAGAATGGCTAGAAAACTAGATGACCAAGACATACCTGAAGAAGGTAGATGGTTTGTTGCACCTCCTTCATTTTATGAAGAGTTGTCACAATCTGGTTCTAAACTATTATCAGTAGACTTTAATGCTGGACAAGGTTCAATTAGAAATGGACTTGTTTCAACAGGTAAGTTAAGAGGATTCAATATGTATAAATCAAACAATATTGGAGCTACTTCTACTGCTACTGGTAAATGTTTAGCTGGACATATATCGTCAACTTCAACAGCTCAAACAATTACATCAACTGAAGTAATCAGAGACCCTGATTCATTTGGTGATATTGTAAGAGGTTTACATGTCTATGGAGCAAAAGTTCTTAGACCTGAATCTTTAGTATCAGCTTTCTACACAGTAGATTAATGATATTTTTGGGGGAGTCTTCGGACTCCTCCTCTTTATATAGAGGAAAATAAATGAAATACGGAAAAGATAAAAAGAAAAAAGGTTACATGAAAGGTGGGAAAGTAAGACAAGCTTACAACAAAGGCGGCTATGCTTCTGTATATGATATGGAATCAGACTGTAAAGGTAAAGCCGGTTATAACACTATGAAAATAAAAGGCGAAAAATAGTGAAAGTTAAAGCACCTAAAGGATACCACTGGATGAAACAAGCTAAAGGTGGTTATAAGTTAATGAAACATTCAGGTAAGTTTGTAAAACATAAAGGTGCTAGTTTAACAGCAAACTTTCCAATTCAAAAGGTTCATAAAAAATAATGGCTACAACATATTTAGATATAACAAACGAAGTACTTAGAGAACTTAACGAGGTTCCACTTACTACTTCTACTTTTGCAAGTGCTACAGGTATTCAAAAGTTTGTAAAAGATTCAATTAATAAATCTTTGTTTGACATAGCTAACGAAGAACCACAACTACCTTTTTTCTCAGCAGGAGTCAGTGGAGCTACTGACCCTTTCTATGGTAACGTAACAGTTCCTAGTGTAGCAGGACAACGATGGTACTTACTAAAAGCTGATAGTTCTAGTATAACTACAGACTATGCTTCTGTAGACTGGGATGACTTTTATGCCACAACAATTAATGTAAGTGGTGAAACAGCTCCTCACGTTTCTAAAGGTTTGAAGTTTATTACACATGCAGACTGGAAAAGATACTACAGAGACAGTGAGAATGCAGATGATGCAAACACACAGGCATACGGAGAGCCTAGATTTGTAATTAAATCTCCTGACAACAGGAAGTTTGGATTAAGTCCAATACCTGACAAAGTTTACAACATTCACTTTTATGCTTTTACAAAGCCTGTAGAGCTTTCAGCACATGGTGATACAATAGCATTACCAGACCAATATGCTAACATTATAACTGCTAAAGCTAGATACTATGTATGGCAGTTTAAAGAAAGTCCACAACAAGCAGCCTTTGCTTTAGAAGACTTTAAAAAGGGGATGAAGCACATGAAATCTAATCTCATGAATCCAGCTCCTAAATATATGACAGACGATAGAACCTACTTTTAAATTATGGCAAGTTCACAACCTTACACCGTTGCATGTAGCGGAGGCTTAGTAAAATCAGTAAACTCTATTGATTTACTTAAAACTCCCGGAGTTGCAAAAACATTACAAAACTTTGAAGTAGCTACAGAAGGTGGCTACAGACGTATTAATGGTTATACAAAGTATAAAGTTGGCGAAGTAACAGCTACGCAACCTACAGGTGGAATTACAGCTATCTTAGGAACTTTTCCGTATGCAGATGGTGTAATAGCTTGTGCAGGAACTAATATTTATTTTAGTAACGATGGAGCTACATGGTTACTGATAAATAAACTATCCGCAACAAACGGAGACGATTACACAACCTTTACAGGTAAAACTGCTACAGCTAGAACAAATCAAGGGCAGTGTTCTTTTGTATTATTTGAAGGTGCTACTTTTGATTATGGTGAAATAATTATTGCAGATGGAGCTAATCAGCTTTGGAGTTTCCGTATGGAAGGTACTGGTAATTTAAATACTAGAACTTTTTATACTAAAGAAATTGCAGTAGACGGAACAAATAGTGTAAAGTATGTAGCTATACACGACCATCATTTAATAGCTGCAGGAGTTCAAAATAATTTAAGTACTATATATTATAGTGTTTATAATGACCCTGATAACTTTACAGGAAGTGGAGCTGGTTCAGTAACTATATCAGACCAAGTTGTAGGTGTTAGAGGATTTAGGGAAGACTTAATAGTTTTTGCAGAAAATAGTATTCATAAACTTGTAAATATAAATGATAGTTCTAATATACGTATAGACCCTATCACAGAAAACGTAGGATGCTTAAGTGGTTATAGTATTCAAGAGATTGGCGGTGACTTAGTATTCTTAGCACCGGATGGTATCAGAACAGTTGCTGGTACAGCTAGGATTGGTGACGTAGAGTTAGGAACTGTATCAAAAGCTATACAGCCTTTGATAGTTAGTTTAGCTAGGACAATTGATGACTATACAATTAATAGTTTAGTTATTAGAGAAAAGTCACAATACAGATTATTTTATACAAATAATGGACAGCCTAATATAGGACAAAAAGGTATTATAGGAACATTAAGACCAAATGGTTTTGAATGGTCAGAAACATTAGGTTTAGAAGTAACTTCAATAAATTCAAACTTTGATAACGAAGGTATTGAAGTTTATTATCATGGTGATACAAACGGCTATGTTTATACTCATGATAGTGGAGATTCTTTTGATGGCTCTAATATAAATGCTATCTATCAAACTCCAGACTATGACTATGGAGATTTAGGAACTCTAAAAACTTTACACTATGTTAAAATGTCAATAGCTCCAGAAGGAGATATAACTCCAACATTAAGAGTTAGATATGATTACGATAGTACGAGTATTCCACAACCACCAGATTATAACTTAACTGTAGATGCACCTTCATTGTTTGGTTCAGCTACATTTGGTTCTTCAGTCTTTGGAGCTGGAGAACAACCTTTAGTTAGGGTAGCACTTCAAGGTAGTGGACATAGTAACTCTTTTAGAATTTCAACAAACGATAAAAAGACACCATATATTGTAAATGGTTTTTATATAGATTTTATACCATCAGGAAGGAGATAATAGATGGCAAGTTATACCAGACAAAGTACATTCTCAGATGGCGATTTAATAACCGCTGCATTATTTAATGACGAATATAATCAATTAGTTTCTGCTTTTGATAACGCTACTGGACATAAACATGATGGAACAGTAGGCGAAGGACCAGTTATTAGTGTACTTGGTGATGCAGGATTAGCTACACCGCTTAACAAAATTTTAGTAGATACAACTAACGACCACATAGAATTTTACATAGATGTATCCGGAACTTCAACACAACAACTCTATATAGCTGATGGAGCTATACTTCCTGTTACAGATAACGACATAGACTTAGGCTCTAACTCTTTACAGTTTAAAAACCTTTACATAAATGGTACTGCAAATATTGATACACTTGCAGCTGATTCAGCTACACTTACAACAGCAGACATTAACGGTGGTAATATAGATGGTACTGTAATAGGTGCTACAACTGCAGCTGCTGGTACATTTACAACTATAGATGCTTCTGGTAATGTTGTTATTAGTGGTAACTTAACAGTCTCTGGAACTACTACAAGTGTTAACAGTAACGAAGTAAATATCGGTGACAACATCATTGTTTTAAATTCAGATGAAACTGGAACACCTTCACAAAATTCAGGTATAGAAATTGAAAGAGGAACAGCTACTAACAAAACTTTTATCTGGGATGAGTCTACTGATAAATGGACACTGGGTTCAGAAACTTTAATAGCTGGTACAGTTGAAGCAGCTTTAACAGGTAACGTTACAGGTAATGTCACAGGTAATCTTACAGGAGATGTTACAGGAGATGTCACTGGCAATGTCACAGGAAATGTAACAGGCAACGTTACAGGGAATGTGACAGGAGACCTTACAGGCTCTGTACTTACTGCAGCTCAAACAAATATTACAAGTCTTGGAACTTTAACAAGTCTTACTATTTCTGGTGATTTAACAGTAGATACTAGTACACTTTATGTAGATTCTACAAATAATAGAGTTGGAATTGGCACAACTTCGCCAGCAAGAACAACAGTTATAAATAGTAGCGGAACTACTACACTTCAAATAACTAATGACACAACTGGTGTTGGAATTACAGATGGTTTACAAATAAAACATTATACAGGTGGGCAAACTCAAATATGGAATTATGAAAATAGCTATATAGCTTTTGGTACTAATAATCTTGAAAGAGCTAGAATAGATAGTAGTGGTAATTTCATGGTCGGAAAGACTGCATCAGATGGAACAGTAATAGGTGCAGAATTAAGAAACAATGGAATAATTACAAGTACTGTTAGCGGGAATGTTTGTGGAAACTTTAACAGAAAAACATCAGATGGCACTATTCTTAATTTCCAAAAGGATAATGTAACAGTTGGAAGTATTGGTACTACAGCAACTAGATTATACATAGGAAGCGGTGATACTGGTATTAGATTTATAGGTGATACTGATGAAATAACGCCTTGGAATACTACAACAAATGGTGGAAGAAGCGGTGCTATTGATTTAGGTAATACAGGTAATAAATTCAAAGACCTACACCTTTCAGGTACTGCAAACTTCGGAAGCCTCTCAGACGGTACAATTACTATAACAGGCTTTGCAGATGAAGACGATATGGTTTCAAACTCTGCAACGCTTTTACCGACTCAACAGTCTGTAAAGGCTTATGTAGATAGTCAAGTTGGTACAGTTGATACGCTTTCTGAAATATTAGCAAACGGAAACACAACAGGCGGTACTGATATTGCTTTTGGCGATAATGATAAAGCCATATTCGGTACAGGCTCAGATTTGCTTATTTACCATGATGGTTCTAATAGTTTTATTACAGATGGTGGAACTGGTGACTTAAAAATTAGAAGCAATAAAGTTAGAATTGAAGCACCTGATAGTCAGAACATGATTATTGTTACTGAAGATGCAGGTTTTTCATCATATTACAATGGCACAAAACGTCTTGAAGTCACAAACACAGGCATAGACGTAACAGGAACAGCAGTAACAGATGGATTAGAAGCTCGTAAAGATACAGGCTCAACTACAAATTCATTATTAAAATTAACAAACTCAGCAGGTAGTACAACAGATGGTGTAGGTATTACATTCGAAGTTGCAAATACTTCAGGAGCAGGTGGTTCTGTAAATGTTGTAAGAGATGGCTCTAACTTTAAGCCATATATGACACTTAATACAAGTGCTAATGTAGCAACAGCACCCTCACAACGTGTTCGTATTGATGATACAGGCATAAACGTAACAGGAACAGTTAAGGGTGATGGGTTAATTATTAATGGTGGTGCGACTTCACCAACTCATCTTATAAATGGTTCAAGAGCAGGTACTTTAGTTTCTATAGATAATGAAAGCACATCAACATCAACTGGATTATTACTTAATACTGCTAGTACAAATGCTAATAGCAATATTTTACAAGTAACATCAAATGACTTAAATAGATTTAAAGTATCAGGAAATGGAGACATATCCTTCTATGATGACACAGGCTCAACTCAAGGTTTATTTTGGGATGCTAGTGCTGAGTCTTTGGGACTGGGGACAACTTCGCCAAGTGCAGCTTTACACATATCAGGTACAAGTGCAGACCAAATAAGATTAGAAAGAACTAACCATGATACATTTAGAATAGGACTGCAAAGTGCAGTTGGTTTAGGATTTCATAACGTAACAGACAATCGCACAGACATGATGATAAAAGGCGATGGCTCAGTTGGAATAGGCACAAGTTCACCAAGTTCTTCTAAGTTGACTGTTCAGGGTGACATAAGAATAAGAGATTCTATAGCATCATTATTTCTACAAGACACAGACGGTACTAACCAAGTAAGTGAAATAAAACAATCTGCTGGTGTTACTACAATTAGCTCAAGAAATAACACAAGTAATGGTACTATTTTATTTACTGGATATAATGGTTCAGCCACAACTGAATATGCGAGGTTTAATAGTAGTGGAAGATTGGGTATTGGCACAACTTCGCCAAGTACAACACTACACGTTGCAGACACAAGTGCAAACATAACTATACAAGATAGTAATTCATCAGGTAATACTGCTATTGCTAAAATACTATTTGCTGATAGTGGAACTTTTGGAACTATCGGAACAATCGGTTTTGCTGGTAATGATGATTTAATAATAGAAAACAACCATACAGGAAATATTTTATTAAGTGGTGGAAACGTTGGAATAGGCACAAGTTCGCCACAAACAGAATTAGATGTAAGAGGTGAATTAACTTTAGCAAACACTTCAGCAACTTTAGGTGCTGAGTCTGTTATAAGTGCAGTTAATTTTTATAATACAGATGGTTCAGGTACAGGTCCAAATAATGCTGCAATCATAAAAGCATTAGCAAAAACATCAACTGGTGCTGGTGGTTTCTTAACATTCCATACATCAGATGGTACTGAAACAGAAGGTTCAGACGCACCTGAAGTTATGAGAATACATCATAATGGTAATGTTGGTATAGGTACAGTATCACCATCACAATTACTTCATCTTTCATCTAGCAATCCTACAATACAGTTTACAGATACAGATACAGGTGCAGATTGTTTTATAAGGGCTAATACATCTACAGGTGCTTTAAAAATAGAAGCAGATGAAAATAATGAAGTTTCAAATTCAGCAATACAATTTGATATTGATGGTAGTGAAAAAGCAAGGTTTGATTCTAATGGACGATTGGGAATTGGTACAAGTTCACCAGCTTCTGCACTTCATATAGGCGGTGCTGGTCACATATTATTAGAAAGAGGTGGAGAGCTTAGAAGTAAAGATACTGGTGGAACTGTAAGAACAATTACAAGAGTAAATAGCTCTAATGAATTGCAATATGGTTGGTCAAGTGCTGGTGCAGTAACCTTTATGGGTGGTGGTTCATATACTGAAAGAATGAGAATTCATACCAATGGAAATATTGGAATAGGCACAAGTTCGCCAAGTGCAAAAATGCATATTTCTGACACAGCTGGAAATGCAATCATTAGATTAGAACGTAATGATAATACAATATCAACAAACGATATTTATGGTGAAATACAATTTGAAGGTCAAGATGCA